>ERZ773038.20-NODE-20-length-128671-cov-49.780167_pt1 | contig 128671 bp, 126 predicted proteins | sample MGYA00511665_ERZ773038 | MGnify/ENA primary metagenome ERZ773038 (study PRJEB29015, sample SAMEA2737966) | human oral metagenome | biome: human oral; feature: human-associated habitat; material: dental | place: China | collected 2028 ... | reverse complement strand
AGATGGGACATTTTCTCCTTCGACCTAACTAAGACATTATCACTTTCGAATGATAAAATAACGTGGACCTAAAGGAAAGCCCTGTTGCCGCTTTCCTAGCACAGCGGTTTCCCACATTTTTTGAATCGTTGCTGAAGGAGCCCACTGGGCTTCTTCACTTTCAAGCATGAAATAAAATAAGACTGGAAGTCAGTAAGAGAGCAAGCTCTAGGCTGTCCTGCCTGTATAACAATAAAAGCCGAACATCTCAGACCTAGAAAATTTATTCTAAATTTGGGATGCTCGGTTTTCTTTTTATCAGCTCTGCTATTTGGCAATGCTTTCCTAGTACTAGTCATTTTTTAAAGATAGGGAAACAAGCCAAGCTACTACTGCTCCAACTAGGGTCGCTAGCCAGCGATAGACCACATAGGCCAAACTGTGGTCCTCACCGACATAAATGACGACCAAGAGGGTCAGGACGGCTATGCGGGAGATAAAGGGCGGAAGTTTGACGATTTTGCTCAACCAAAGGGTCAGAAAAATTGTCACCAAGAGTTGGAGAAAGAGTAACCAATGGGTCTGCCATTTAGTGTAGGTCAGGGCAACGATTGCACCTAAAATCCCACCAATCAGAGTGGCTAAAAGACGATTCCAACCCGCCTTGAGACTGGCCACTCCTTGGCCTTGAACGCAGAGTAGGGCCGAGATAGCTGCAGGCAAAGGAGAAAGCCAGGGAATAATCCAAGAAAGACCAATCGTAATAAGAACTGAAAGGGTTATCTTGAGGTCAAGACGATTGAGAACGGGCTGATTTTGCATGGGTCGCCTCCTTTTTGACTATTATAACACTTTCACTTTTGGGGATTCGGCGAAGGTGGGAGATTGGGGAGGTCTTAATGACTTAATCAAATAAAATGGCAGAATCATGTTGACAAGTAAACTTGGCAATGTTAAACTAAAATCAGAAAAACACCAAGTAAACTTGGCAGAAAGGACTGCTATGGATAAGAAGGATATTTTAAAAAAGGCACAAAAGGAAGGTAACGATGAGCGTACGGAAAGGAATCAGCTAGCTTTCTCAACGATGACTTTGGTATTTTTATTCATTGTAACTGCCATTCTCGTTGCGATTCAATCTGTTAGGGGAAGAGACATTTATGATTTAGAAATCATCTTATGGTCAACTAGTCTTTTTACCCAACTGGGCTATTACTTCATTACCCGAAAACTCCCCTACCTATTGGGTAGCACCTGTTCACTCTTATTGCTAATTGCTAGTTTATATAGTTATATCTTTTGAACCTAACTGGGTAAAGCAAAGGAAAGACTACACAATGAATAAAAAAGATATTTTTAAGAAAACACAAAATAAGACGTATATAGACGAAGGAGAAAGAAACAAGATTGAGCGTTGGACAAGTCAAACGACGCTATTTTTAGCTTACCTCTGCCTTGGGCTTGGTCTACTTCAATATAATAGACCAGATATTAAAGCTAACCTCTTTATCATATGTTTTGCCACTTTAGCTTTTGAAGACTGGGGAAAGTTTAACTCTGCCAGAAAAAAATTACACCTATTCATGGCAATTTTTTCAACCACAATGGCAATTGCGATTATTGCTTATCTATTTTTCTACCTAAGGTGATTATATGGAAGAAAAACTAATTCTAAATAACCACCTTAGGGAAGCCCGCAAAGAAAAAAAGCTCTCTCAGAGAGCTTTAGCAAAACTGGTCGGAGTCTCTCGCAATACGATTTCGTCTATAGAAACGGGTCAGTACAGTCCAACGGCTAAACTGGCCTTGATTATCTGCATTGCCTTGGATAAAAAATTCGAAGAGCTCTTCTACTTTTAGTGGCATGTAAAAAAGACAGCTGGGCTGCCTTTAACCTTATTATTAAACGATTGTCTTGACCATACCACCATCGACATTGAGGGCTGTTCCGGTGATGTAGTGACCCGGTACTGAAGCCAGATAAACCGCTGCATTGGCTATTTCTTCGGGCTCAACAAATCTTTGCATAGGAATGTTGGTTTCGGCAAACCATTTGATGGATTCTTCAACACTTTTTCCTGTTACAGCTGCCAACTGATCTCCCAGTTGGCCTTTTTCATACCAAAGCGGAGTCGCCACTGGACCAGGGCAGACAGAATTAACATTGACATTAAATGGAGCACAATAATTTGAGTAGTCCTTACTAATCATAATATCGGCTGCCTTGATGGCATCATAGCTAAGCAAGCCACCTGGTTGCTTACCAAACATGGAAGCCATGGTCACGATAGAACCCCAACCATTTTCCTTAAAATGAGGAATACAGAGGTTCATCAAGCGAATTGGTGCATACATCATCAGGTCCGCATGCTTTCTAAAGACCTCTTCCGGGAAGGTCAGGAGGTCCCCCATCATTCCGGTCCCTGCATTATTGCAGAGGACATCAATCCGACCGAATTCCTTGGCAACATTAGCGACAAACTCTTCGCAGGCCTTAGCATCGGTAATATCAACCTGTTCAACATAGACCTTGACGTTCTTAATACTGTCCTTCATAGCCTCTAGGCCAGCCTGATTTAAATCAGCCAAAGCCAGATTAGCTCCTTATGCTGCAAAAGCTTGGGCAGTAGCCTTACCGATACCACTGGCACCACCAGTAATAATAACCGTTCTTCCTTTAAGTCCCAAATCCATAAGATAATCCTCCTAATTAGTAATACAGTTTTATTATACAAGTTTTCGAGCGTTAACGCTTACATTTACTAGCTTTTAACCCATGAAAAAACTGTCCATCATAAGATGAACAGCCTTCTTACTAATGTTTTCCCACCCAGACGGTCGTTCCTTGGCCTGCTTGGCTGGTGACTTGGATGGAAAGTCCCAGACTATCAAGGATTTGTTTGGTCATATAAAGACCCAGGCCAGTAGCCTTCTGGTGTTCATGACCATTGTAACCCGTAAAGCCTTCATCAAACAGTCTCGGTAGGTCTTCTGGAAGAATCCCCAGGCCTTGGTCGCTAAGAGCCAGACCTGTCTCGCTCATAAAAACCGTGATGCTGCCAGATTGCTTGGAGTATTTGATGGCATTGTCCAAAATTTGCGACAGGGCAAAGGTCAGCCACTTCTTATCGGTCTTAACCTGCCAGTCTCCCTCAATCTCAACGGACAGCTCCTTGGCCAGGCAGGCGACCCGATAGGTCTTGATTAAGTTGACCATGACCTCTCTGGCAGAGATTGCTTCAAAGCGGAAATCATCTTGGTGTTGACTGAATTTGAAGTAGGCCAGGAGAGTTGAGAGATAATTCTGCAAGCGGAGTAGCTGCTGCCTGACCTCCTGTTTGTCCAAATTATCAGTCTGAGCCATGAGGGATAGAGCCGAAATGGGCACCTTCATCTGGTGGGACCACATCTTGACCATGGCCTCCAACTGCTTGATTTGGCTGGTGGCCTGCAACTGACTGTCTGCTTCCTTGGCCTCCAATTCAGCAATAATGGCTAGGTAGGCTTGGTCACTGGGAAGAAGGGACTCCTCTAGGCCTAAATCAGCGGTATAGGTTTCTAAGTCAAGCATTTTTCTGCGAAATCTCAAAAAAAACCAGACCGTCATGCCTAGGAGAATCAGGAGATTGAGGGCTAGGCTATTGACAAAGTAGACGATAGGTAAATGGTAGAGCCAGAAGGTCAGGAGAAAGAGCCCCATCATGAGACCATAAATGACATACCAAATGCTGTATTCTTGCAGATATTTTCTAATCATTTGAGTAGATAGCCAACTCCTCTCACGGTGTGAATATGCTCAAAGCCCAGTGGGCTGACCTTCTTTCTTAAGCGAGTCATATTGACACTGAGGGTATTCTGGTCAATAAAATTTTCATTTTCCCAGAGCTTTTCTAAGAGTTCCTCCTTAGAAACCACCTGATTTTGATGGGAAAGAAGAATAATCAAAATCTTATTTTCCGTTGGCGACAGGCTGACTTGACCTGAACCATTTGAGAGAACTCCTTCTCGGCTAAGAGTAAAATCTCCCAAATGAAAATCATCGCTGGTAAAGAGCTGGGCCCGACGGAGAAAGGCTTGAATCTTAGCATCCAGAAGAGGCAGGGAGAAGGGTTTAGAAATAAAGTCATCACCGCCCATATTGAGAGCCATGACCATATCCATCTCATCATCGCTGGAGGAGATAAAAATGATGGGTAGGGTCATGGTCTTACGAATCTCTGTTGTCCAATAAAAGCCATTGAAATAAGGCAGAGTAATATCCATCAAGATCAAATCCGCTTGGCTGGCTTCGACCTCTCTGCGGACATCCCGAAAATTTTGACTGGCTTCCACCTGATAGTCGGTAGACAGGTGGTCCTTAAGCAGCTTGACGATGGTTGGATCATCTTCGACAATAAAAATTTTCCCTTGATGTGCCATGACTGTCCTTTCTTTCTGGTTGGTGCTCTTTTCGGATCATCACTGCTATTTTACCAAAAAGGCCCTCATTTGAGAGCCTTTTTCTGTAAATTTTGCCTTCCAGCAGAGCTAACGTTCGATAATTCGGTAGTAGGTTCGACTGGTTAGGCGATAGATGATGAAATAAATCAAACCGATGGCCACAATGGTCAGTCCGCTGACCAGATAAACCAGATTTGAACTTGTCACTCCAAAGAGCAAGAGCATCTGCTTAAGCATGGGAATAGCAAAGAGAAAGTGAATGGTGGCGATGGCCAGAGGCATGAAGAAGACAAAGATGACTTGGGAGTTGATGGTCTTTCTAACCTGCTTGGAGCTCATGCCAACCTCCTGCAGAATCTTGTAGGACTTCTTGTCCTCGTGTCCTTCGGAGTATTGCTTGTAGTAAACAATCAAGGCGACACCTAGGAGGAAGGAAATTCCCAGCAAGAAACCGGTAAAGAGGAGGCCACCGAAGAGTTTGTAACCATCTGACAAGTAGGCCTGCTTGGTATCAATAACCCCGACCTGTTTTCCTTGACCGACTGTTAGGCCATCAGGAGAAATTTCCTTGAGCTCCTTATCGGATAAGTCTAGATAGGCTGTATAGGTTTGACCTATGGTAGTGATCTTAGAAAGATAGGGCTTATAGGCATCCTCAATTGATTGAACCTGGTCTTGATTTGCTAGAACTAGCACCCCTACATTATAGGTTACAACCGTTTCTGGTAAATGAACTTGTTTAAAATTCTTACGGATTTGGTATTTATTTCCAAATATAGTTAACTGATCTAATTGAGTCTTACCTCCATCCCCATAAAAGGCAGCTTGGTTATCTTTCAACTTAGGCAAATCATTGCCTAACTTACGGAAATCATCCTGAGTGATGAGATAGACAAAACCTGTTTTTGAGGCAGACATCTTCAAGACATTTGAAGCATCCATATTTATTTCTTTTTCTTTACCGATTGGTATGGCAATCACACTAGTCGTATAATCAACAACTCCGTCATCTGACTTTCCTAATTTATCCAAAACATCATGCTTGAAGAGCATGGGACCTTCATCGCCTTTTGTATGATAAGAAATGCGAATTTCCTTTGGATAATATCTATCCGCTACTGACTGGGTATTGCTGTAGAGGGAGACCGTTGTGCCGATGGTCACCAAGGCCATGACGGCCAGAAGGGTGATACTAGCGAGACCGCTAGCGTTTTGCTTCATCCGGAAAATCATCTGGGAGGTGGAAACAAAGTGCTGGGGTTGGTAGTAATAGGCCTTATTCTTCCGCCGGCGTTTGAGGTACCAGGTCATAAAGCTGATGTAAAAGAGATAGGTGCCCGCAATGACCAGCAGAACTGCCCAAAAGAAACGAAAGAGAACGGCTAGGGCAGAGGAATCCTTGGAAGTGACTGCTAAATAATAAGCGTAACCTAGGGATAAAACACCCAATCCAGCCAGGAGCATATTCCCCCGAGGTTCCTTTTCTCCCTGCTCCTGCTTGGAGAAAAGATTCAAAGGAGAGGACTTTCGAATATACCGGAGGGCTGTCAGCTCTAAGATGAAAAAGATGAAACCAAATATAATAAAGGTTAGGATAAAGGGAAGGACCGTCAGTTGCAAATTGAGCTTATCATAGCCGACAATATTGACAAAAATCAGGTAGAGAAACTTGGCAAAGACCCCGCTGAAAATCATGCCAAAGACCATGAGGCTGAGGAAAATGATGCCCAGTTCTAGTGTGGCGACCCAGCCAACTTGACGCTTATTCATCCCTAGGATATTGTAGAGGCCAAACTCACGACTCCTTTGCTTGAGCAGAATTTTATAACTGTAGCGCTCCATGATTAGGGAGAAAATAGATAGAACAATGGCTCCTAGCACCAGAGTCATGGCCCCCGTACTCATTCCCTCTCCCATAGGGCTAAGGAGAATCAAGAAGGTTGAGCAGGTCAGAGAAAAAAGCAGGAGACTGGCGAGCATAAAGGGGCCGTACTGACCTAGAGAGTTTTTTAAATTACGACTGGTAAGTTTGAGGTAGAACATCCTACTCACCTCCTAAGAGAGCTGACATGGCTAGGGAGATTTCCTTACTGAACTCCTGATTGCTCTTTTCTCCACGGTAGAACTGATGAAAAATACGCCCATCCTTGATAAAGAGCACGCGCTTAGCGTGGCTGGCAGCATTGGCTGAGTGGGTCACCATGAGCAGGGTCTGACCGGACTCATTGATGGTTTCAAAAAGATTAAGCAGATCCTCGGAATTACGATAATCCAAAGCTGCGGTCGGTTCATCAGCCAGAAGTATTTGCGGATTGGTAATGAGACTGCGGGCTACTGCTACCCGTTGCTTTTGACCACCAGATAGCTCAAAGGGTCGCTTGTCTAGGAGGTCAGAAATCCTCAGAGTTGCTGCAATATCTTGCAAACGCCTTTCCATTTCTTGATAACCCTTGCGATCCAGAACCAAGGGCAGGAAGATATTATCCCGCACGGAAAGAGTGTCTAGGAGATTGAACTCTTGAAAGACAAAGCCCAGATTTTTCAGCCGGAAACTGGCCAACTTGCTTTCCTTAATCTTAGTAATATCTTGACCACCCAGGATAACCGTCCCCTTGGTTGGCTTCTCCAAGGTCGCCAGAATATTAAGTAGAGTGGTCTTACCTGACCCCGACTCGCCCATGATGGCAATAAATTCTCCATCATCAACCTTAAAATCGACATCCTGCAAGGCTCTGGTCTCCTCCTTGGAAAACCGCGTGCGGAAGACCTTCTCCAAATGATTTATCTCTAATAGCATAACAAACCTCTTTCTAACTATTATAGCTTAAAATGGAGGGATTTTATTTTCGATAAAAGAATCCCATCAACTTTTCTGTCTCTAGTTTATCGAAAATCGCCAGCACCACACTTACAAATCTAGCCAGGAACCTTACAATTTTGTAAGGTTGAGGAAAATGTTATATAACTTTCGGTTTTTTATATAAGTTTATATAACTTTACATAGTTTACTAAAGTAAACAATCGAAAGGCTTTGATAGGTCATTTTTAAAAGAGACGTAGATAAACTTGTTAAAGGGAATGAGCACTCAAAACTTCGGAAAATTTATTTAAAATATAGTTACTATAGTCTCACTGTGAACAATGACTAGCAAAAAAATAACCGACTAGCTTTTCTCTAATCGGTGACTAATCAAATTCTAACTATCAGCATTATGGGCGGAGTCTATCTCTTATTCTTTTTATAACTTAGAACTTATTGCAAGGGACTTAAAGAATATCAAATATTATGGGTTTGTTAATTTCCCATAAGAATTACTCAAACATTTGACGTACGTCAAAAAGGTACGTTAGAATGAAAATAGAGATTGGAGAGGAGGGAATGAAATGAATCTTACAAGTTTTAGAAAAGATATCTACAATGTCACCAAATCAGTAATTGAAAACCACGAGGAATTGGAAATCTCTGTTGGCAATGAAGGTGATGGAGTGGTTCTCATGTCCTTAGCAGACTACCGTGCCCTTAAAGAGCTACAATACCTTGAAAATACTGGTGTTCTGTCTACAGTTCTTGACCGTATGGAAAATGAAACCAAAGACGACTTTTCATTAGAGGATGCCCTATGAGTCAATGGATTGTGGTTCCTCACAAACTTGTCAAACGAGATGATATTCCGAAATTAGAGCAGGTAAGACTAAAAGAGGATTTTAATGAAATTGTCGCTATTCTCAAGGAAAATCCTTACAACCGAGTCAGACGTATGGAAAAGTTAAATCCCAAAAATAAAGAAATCTATTCCATGCGTATCAATGTTCAACACAGAGTCGTATATAGCATTTAAAAAAGCAAAAACTTGTTAAAATCTGGTCTGCCTGGTCTCACTATGAGCAGCGACTACCAAAGAAATAACCGATTAGCTTACTGAGCTAGTCGGTTATTTGGGAAATTGAATATCGAAGAAACAGGGAAAATTATAACTCTTCATAATCTAAAATATAGCGGTTTAAACGGGGGAGTGTTAGAGAGACATAACCGTAACTACTAACATCTATCAGGCCTTTGCGTTTAAGACGGTCTCGGTAAACTGACATCATACTGGAGCTAAAACCCAGTTGCTCTCTTAGCTCTTTGACCTTAGTTAGCTTCTCATCGGATAAGATCGACAAAACCTTACGATCTTGAGGAGAAAGTTCTGTCCATAATTTTTGATAAACATAACTCTGGAGATAGTCGTCGTAGGCAGGTAATAGAGCTGTCTCATCCTCCAAGAATTCTCTATTCTTCCAACATAGATAACCCAAGGTCTGGAAGGCGAAGGAATAGCCATTGGTCAGTTCAGCCATTCTTTTAGCCTTACTAGCAGGAATTTTAAAAATCTCCTTATAGCGATTCTTGATGGATACCATATCCAGAGGTTCGAGATTAATTCTTGGGGCACGGTAAAGAAAGGTCAGGGTAGAGTCATTCTGGAGTTCATGAATATTTTCATAAAGACCGGTCATTAAGAGAAAAATTGGCAGGTCTTCTCTGATTAGGAGCTGAAAGCTACTTGTGAAAATCTTAATATTTTCTGACTTGGTCACCTCATCTATGGTCACTAGGACCTTTTTCCCAATTTCCTTAACCTGATTTAGCATCTTCTCCAAGGCCACTTCGATATCACTAACCGGTGCCACCTTCTCAAAGGAAGCCCCTAATCCAAACAAGGATAAATTAAACTTGGCTTTGATAAACAAGGGCTGCAAATCTGGCTGATCGTAAAGCTTGGCAACTAAAGTCTCCAAAAGAGGACGATTGGGATTGAGATTGATAATTATCCACTCTCCCTCTTCTTTCAAAGAGTTGGCAATTGCTGTCATGGTCACTGTTTTTCCTGAACCACGCACCCCGGTAATCAAATAAGACTGCGAAGCAGGCAAGTCCGAATTAAAATCCTCAATGACATTTTGTATCTCCGAGGTACGGGAAATGAAGGTATGCGGAGTCTTCCCAAAGCCCAAAGTAAAAGGGTTAGTTTCCACGGCTTCTCCTCCTTTTATAACTTTTATATCCTTATATAAGCTTATATAACTTTTGTTTTATTATATAACTTTATATAAGTTTTGGCAAGGAGTAGTAAATGAACGAACTCACGGTAAGCTAAACAATCAAAAACAAAAAAAAAAAGCATTGACGTGCGTCAAAAGATACGTTACTATAATGGTAAAGATTGGAGGAAACGAGATGAATCTTACAAGTTTCAGAAAAGACATCTACAATGTTGCAAAATCGGTTATTGAAAATCACGAGGAATTGGAAATTTCTGTTGGTAACGAGGGGGATGGTGTGGTTCTTATGTCCTTGGCAGATTACCGTGCGTTAAAGGAACTACAATATCTTGAAAATACGGGTGTTCTATCTACAGTTCTCGACCGTATGGAAAATGAAACCGAAGATGATTTTTCACTCGAGGATGCCCTATGAGTCAATGGATTATAATCCCTCATAAGCTTGTCAAACGGGATGATATCCCAAAATTAGAGCAGGCAAGCTTGAAAGAGGATTTTAATGAAATTGTTGCTATTCTCAAAGAAAATCCTTATAGTCGTGTCAGACGTATGGAAAAGTTAAACCCTAAAAATAGAGAGATTTATTCCATGCGTATCAATGTTCAGCACAGAGTTGTTTATACCATTGATAAAAAGCAAAAACTTGTTAAAATCTGGTCAGCATGGTCTCACTATAAGCAAAGATTGCCAAAGAAATAACCGATTAGCTTACTAAGCTAGTCGGTTATTGTGTATATCTACTTGACCTCAGTACTCCAGCCACTTAAACTATAAGGCTAGATGATTTAGAGTAACATCATTTATATCTATATTTTTTCTTCATCCCAAATACGAACTACTTATTATGAGAAAATAAGATATCATTCAACTTAGAAATAATTAATCCCTTTTGCAATACTGAAAGTTTCTCATTCTCTGGCAGCTTTTGACAAATCGATTCTACATACTCTTCAACAGTTTTATTGTTTGAATTGAGTTGTGACTCTAAGTGATTCTTCAATCCCTTAAGAAAATTTCCATCTACATATAGTTCTGTATAGAATCCATCAATAATTTTTACTATATAGAATTCTACAATACCTTCACCACCAGACCAATAATATGGGCTATTGGAAGCCATTGCATCAAAGAATGTTTTGTATGTATAACTTGATGCTTCTTCATAGTGGTAGTATCTCCACCTTAAAATCCATTCTAGGCGAAGTAAACTAGTTATGGGTAAATTTTCAATAACACCTGACAAATTAACTTTATAGTTGTGTAATAGATATTCAACAGATATCTGTAGATTATTTTGCTCGTACGAATAGGATTCTTTTGTAAAAATACCCTTTATTCGATTAGTAAGAACGAAATACTCTCGGCAGAATTTTTCTATCCTTTCCTGCCTTCGTTTTAGCCCCCAAATCAAAGATTCAACTGAAATTTTTCTCTCTGTTTTAGATTTAATTTTTTCAATCAGTTTATTTTGTATTTTAATTGGAAATGTTTTTTCTAGCCTAAACCTATTGTTTGGATAGGAATATTCTTTTGCTGACAGCAACCATTGAATGTAGAAGATTTTAAGGTCTGATTGTTCATGCTGTCTTCCAAATTGATTGAACCACGACCAATCAGATACTATGTCTTTCCTAGTATCCCAAAGCATATCCAAGAACGACTCTGTAATCCGACGGTTAATATTTGTTTTTAAGAGAATTTTTTTCGCCTCGGCAAATAAATAGTCATCATATTGTTCGTTATTTCTCATAATCTGTTTTATTTCAGTATCATAGAATTCAAGATTATCATCCCATTGAGTATGATCAGTATATAAGAGCTGAAACAACATATAGGCTAATCTATATTCTTCATTCATACTTAAAATTAAATTTTGAATTCTTTGAGGTTTAATTTTTTGTTTCTTCTGTTCATCATTATCTTCTTCAGTGATGATTGCTTGAGTAAAATTTTGAATTCGCCCCCTATCAAGATAATTAAAACAAATCTCAGAGTACAACATACTATTCTCATAATCATTTCTTTGGTTGTTTACAAATACATTGTTACCCGATAATTCCTGAAACTTTGGAAGCTTAAGTTCTACCTCTCCGTCCTCATACTTTTTAAACAAAGAATTGAACCCGTACTCAAGATAATCCTCTTTATATTTTGTCAGTTGATCGTTATTTGACTTTATACTAAAATCATACAATTTTTCACCGAGTTTTTTCATAATATTTTCGATAGCAATATCTTTTTTATCTAAAAGAGTTTCAAATAAAAATTCTCTAATCTTTTTATTTGAATATGGTACTCGTCTATTCTCATTATTTGGATACAATATATTTAGTACTGTCTTGGTACTATCGTCTTTAACTATTTTATCGTGTAAAATTATATCCTGCTCAATTAAACTAAACCAACTTTCTGCAGATAGAAACTCTTTATATTTTTTCAAAATCTCCCATTTTGCCTTTAAAAAAATTTCTATAAATTTATAAAAGTCGCTCCATTCTTTACTTAAGTCTTTATAGTTTTTGTTTTTATATTTGCCTTGACTTGGCTCATTCCCATTTAAATCAAATTTTACTGTAAACCAATTGATTAATTTTCTGCTCCGCGATAATTGGAATCCACCATTAATCCTATGATGCAGTAAATAGTACAAATTATTTGCATTAAAGTATTCTATATTAAATACGGTATTAACGAATTCCTGATATTCATCAACAGATAATCTTCTAAAATCTCTTGATAATTTATTTCCAATATAGTCACCTACACTTTTCCATCGCCCCCTATTTGACCAAATCAAATCAAACATTTCACTGTAATCCTTTTGAATTTCTTTCCGCATGTTCAATTTTAGATTTTCATCGTATTTTGCTTTAATTAAAAGTGCAACTCTTATAATATAGAGGCTCATTTTAAGTAGAAAAATATATATGACTAGTAGTAAAAAATATGATGTCTGCCATACAATACTTAGTTCTCTATAGTAACCAATAGCACCTAATTTAACCAGGAGAGGAATCAAAATTGTGGAGAAGAGCAAAAACAAAAATGTTTTTGATTGAGTTACATAATACCAAAATGATTTCTCTAATAGATAATTAAGTTTGTTAAGACCTAAATAAAAATTTGATTTTTCATCACTTGTTAGATACTGTAAAAAACCAATATAAACACCATACATACTCAGAATGGCTACAATAAACCCTATTATTTCAATATTACTCTTGCTCTTAAGATCAACTACTGGAATTTTATAAGCAATAGTCTCATTTAACTGTAACCAAATTGCACATATAAAAATAAATCCCAGAACAAATTCTGAAAAATCTTCTAATCTTTTTATTAATAGATAGTCTTTTAATTTACTGTATTTTTCAATCACAATATTTCCAATTTTTATCCAACTTAAAAAAAGTTTCATTCCTCTAAATACATCCTCATATATTTCTAAAATAAAAAGTATAAGAATAACATACTGCCAAAAATAAAATTTTTCAATATTATCTGGCAAGACAACTTTAAAAAACAAATAAATAAAAAATAAAAATGGGAACCAATCTCGAAAGGTTGTACGAATTTCATTCCATTCCAATTTGCCAAACAACCATGCAAAAAGTAAGGTAAACCATATTACCACTTTTAAAAGACTAAACACCATTTCACCTCCATTTTTAAATTTTATTATACCAAAAAACACAGCTTCTCAGCTGTGTTCATTTTTATTTTGCCAACTTCTCCATCTCTTCAATCCGCACCACTGTGGCATCATACTTAGCTTGGTAGTCGGTTTGTTTTTGTCGCTCTTTATCGACGACTTCTGGTTTGGCGTTTTGGACAAAGCGTTCGTTACCCAATTTCTTAGCAACCAGATCCAGTTCCTTTTGCCACTTGGCCAGTTCCTTGTTGAGGCGGGCCAATTCTTCTTCCACGTTGAGCAGGTCTGCGAGCGGCAAGAAGATTTCTGCACCAGAGATAAGAGCTGACATGGAGAGCTCAGGCGCTTCAAGTCTGCTTCCAATTTCCAGGTGCTCTGGATTGGTGAAGCGCTTAATATAGTTGACATTGGCCTTGAAGAAGGCTTCCAGCTCGCTATCGCTGGTCTTGACCAGCATGGTGATTGGCTTACTTGGCGCAACGTTGACTTCGGCACGCGCATTACGAACGGCACGAATCAGGTCCTTGAGGCTTTCCACGCCCTTGTGGGCTTCCGGATTTTCAAAGGCTGGGTTGACAGTCGGATAGTCGGCAACCACGATGGATCCATCTGAGATTTGGCCGAAGATTTCTTCGGTGACAAATGGCATGATTGGGTGGAGCAGGCGGAGAATCTTGTCCAGAGTGTAGAGGAGAACGGAGCGGGTGATGACTTTTTTCGCTTCGTTATCGCTGTAGAGGACTTCCTTGGTCAGCTCGACATACCAGTCGGCAAATTCATCCCAAATGAAATTGTAGAGAATGTGGCCAGCCACACCGAACTCAAACTTGTCAAAGTTTTCGGTGACCTTGGCGATGGTTTCATTGAGGTTGTGGAGAATCCAGCGATCTGTCACGTTTCCTGCTTCGCTTGCTGCTACTTTGGCAACATTGGCTGTGGCTTCATCCAAGCTCAGACCTTCATTATTCATAAGGATGTAGCGGGAAATATTCCAAATCTTGTTAATGAAATTCCAGCTGGCATCCATTTTTTCATAAGAGAAACGCACGTCTTGGCCCGGAGCTGAACCGTTGGACAGGAACCAACGCAGGGCATCAGCACCATATTTATCAATAACATCCATCGGGTCAATACCATTGCCCAAAGACTTGGACATCTTGCGGCCCTGCTCGTCACGGATGAGACCGTGGATGAGGACATTTTCAAAAGGACGGCGACCGGTGAATTCCAAGGATTGGAAAATCATCCGAGAAACCCAGAAGAAAATGATGTCGTAGCCGGTAACTAGGGTTGAGGTTGGGAAGTAACGCTTGTAGTCTTCGGACTCCTCGTCAGGCCAACCCATGGTTGAGAAAGGCCAGAGAGCCGAGCTGAACCAAGTGTCCAGCACGTCTTCGTCCTGCACCCAACCGTCACCTTTAGGGGCTTCTTCGCCAACGTACATGTCGCCAGCCTCATTATACCAGGCTGGGATTTGGTGACCCCACCAGAGTTGACGGGAAATTACCCAGTCGTGGACATTTTCCATCCATTGGAGGAAGGTATCGTTGAAACGCGGTGGATAGAAGGTTACCTTATCATCAGTCGCTTGGTTGGCAATGGCATTCTTGGCCAACTGGTCCATCTTAACAAACCATTGGGTTGATAGGCGGGGTTCGACCATAACCCCAGTCCGTTCGGAGTGACCAACCGAGTGGGTCATCTTTTCCACCTTGACCAGGGAGCCAATTTCTTCTAGCTTCTTGACCACGGCCTTACGAGCCTCAAAGCGGTCCATGCCATTAAATTCACCAGCCAATTCGTTCATGGTGCCATCAGGATTCATAACATTGACTTGAGGCAGGTTGTGGCGTTGACCGACAGCGAAGTCATTAGGGTCATGGGCAGGAGTAATCTTAACGACCCCTGTTCCAAATTCAGGGTCGGCGTGCTGGTCAGCGACGATTGGAATAGGCTTGTTGAGGATAGGCAGGATAACATTTTTGCCAATCAAATCCTTGTAGCGATCATCGCTCGGATTGACAGCGACAGCCGTATCGCCAAACATGGTTTCTGGACGGGTGGTCGCAACCTCAAGAGCACGTGAACCATCTTCCAGCATGTAATTCATGTGGTAGAAGGCCCCTTCGACATCCTTGTGAATAACCTCAATGTCAGAGAGGGCAGTTCTGGCCTTAGGGTCCCAGTTGATGATGAATTCGCCCCGGTAGATCCAGCCCTTTTCATAGAGCTTGACGAATACCTTGCGAACCGCCTTGGAGAGTCCCTCATCAAGGGTGAAGCGTTCGCGAGCGTAATCAACGGAAATTCCCATCTTGCCCCACTGCTCCTTGATGGTTGAGGCATACTCGTCCTTCCATTCCCAGACCTTGTCCAGGAATTTTTCCCGACCTAAGTCATAGCGAGAGATACCAGACTCAGCCAGTCGAGCTTCAACCTTGGCCTGAGTGGCAATTCCGGCGTGGTCCATACCAGGCAGCCAGAGGGTATCAAAACCTTGCATGCGTTTTTGGCGGATGATAATATCTTGCAGGGTCGTATCCCAGGCGTGGCCCAAGTGGAGTTTACCCGTAACATTTGGTGGTGGAATCACGATAGAATAAGGGTGAGCCTTCTTGTTGCCAGAAGGCTTGAAAACATCTTGGTCAAGCCATTTCTGATAGCGCCCAGCCTCAACCTCAGCTGGATTGTATTTTGGTGAAAGTTCTTTTGACATATTTGTTTCTCCTTTGATTTTACGACTTTCTCATCATCCTCATTACTTCATAAACTGAATTATTTAAATCATCTTCTGCTTTTCCTACATTCTCCTTGTCAGTCTCACTTATATTTTCATCATCATCAATGTCTTCAATTCCTCTATCATAATTATTAAAATATAAATCAGATAACCATCTTAAAACAATTAGTCTGCTACAGTTTTTTCTAATAAGATCATAATCGCCAAATGTAGTATCATCTATTAATTGTCTAGCTTCAGTTAGTGTCCAATCAATATTTTCTATTATCCTATAAGCTCCATAACATTTTTCATATACCTGATTTGTTCTTCCAAAGCAGTTCATTCTTTCAATATTTTGTAGAAGCTCACTTAAAAAAGAAACTTCGTTACTATGTACATCTGTTGCATGGACAATATTACCACAAAACTTTTCAATCCTCGATGATAGCATACTTTCAAATTTATTATAAGCTTCTACATAATCTCTCCAATCCTCTGAATCTTTAGGAATATTATATTTTTCAAAAATGATACTTTCAAAAAAATGGAAATCTCTTGAAGAGGCAAAAATCTCCTGTAAAGAATTTTGATAAGGTACTACACCATTCCAAAAATAAACATTTAATTTATCTTTCTGCCCATTTTTATAATTCAAATACTCAAAAGGAACCGATACTATTAATGAAACTACTGCACCAATAAATGCCCCATTAATTAATTCTTTAACACTTATAAAACCAATCAAAATTAAATAGATAATAACTAAGGTTGCTATTAAATATACTAAGAACAGAGCTTGAAGACTTTTTTTCATTTCCTTTACCTTCTATCTCCCCTTCCACTAGCTCTTGAGCAAATCAAACAATAACTTTTATAGACATTGATCCGGTTATTGCCCATCGTGGGCCAACCATTGGTAATCCAGCATGGCAAAATCTGAAAATCGCACTAATCCCAAGTGCTCCAATCTTAGAGTATTCCTAGTACCTAATTGAACCCGCCTACAGTCCTGTGAAAACTTTTGATGGCTCCATCAACCGAACTTGTAAAAATATTTTACAAGCCTACTTCTTCACCTCTCTCCATCCCACTCGGCATAGAACTGGTTCAGATAGGTTAGGAGAAAGTCGTGGCGGCCTTGGGCAACTTGCTTGGCGGCTGGAGTGTTTATCAGGTCCTTGAGTTTGAGGAGTTTCTCATAGAAGTGCATGATGGCGGTGTCCTGACCATTGCGGTAATCCTCGTAAGTGAGATTTTCTCTGGGCTTCATGCTGGGGTCATGGATGGGGCGGCCCTTGTTGCCCGAATAGGCCATGGTTCTGGCGATGCCGATGGCTCCGATGGCATCGAGACGGTCGGCATCTTGGACAATCTTGCCTTCCAAGCTGAGAGGTTGGTCAGGTTCCTTCCCACCCTTGAAGGAAATGTTGGCGACGATAGCCATGATTTGCTCAATCTGCTCCTGGCCAAGTCCTTGACTTCCTAAGAAATCACGCACTTTTTTCAGTCCGACTTCCTGGCTAGGATTGAGCTTTTCATCAGCAATATCATGCAGGAGGGCGGCCATCTGACAGATAAAGAGGTCAGCCTTTTCTTGCTTAGCTAAGGTCACCGTCGTATTGGTCACTCGAACAATGTGCCACCAGTCATGCCCGCTGGCTTCACCCTCCAGAGCATTCTGGACGAACTGGCGGGTTGCTTCTAAAATTTCAGTCTTGCCCTTGTTTGCCTCCCACTCTTGCTTAGTCAGTTGGTAGGTCCAGTTGCGGCAAGAGCGACCCGCTGGATCCTCAATGGGCTCACCTCCCTCAAGAAAGCGAAAGCCCAGCTTTTCTGCCACCCTCTGACTCTGGCGATTGTAGTCGTAGCAATGGATAAGAATCTTTTCCAGCTTCATCTGACCAAAACCAATCTCCAACAGGGCTTGACAGGCCTCGGGAATATAGCCCTGCCCCCAATAGTCAGGATGAAGGGTATATCCAATCTCTAGCACCTTATCTTCGTGGCGTTTGTTAAAATCAACCGAGCCGATGACTCGATTCTGACCCTTGAGAGTCAGCCCCCAGCCAGCAGGCAGCTTTTCCTCTACCAAACGCTGGGGATAGAACTTCTCGATGTAGTTTATCTCATCCTCCAAGGTTTCGACCAAGGGAAAGGCCGCAGGGATGGCTACCTCAGGCAGGCTGACATAGGCCAGTATGTCCTTGGCATCCGCCACCGTCCGGTGTCTTAGAAAGAGTCGCTGAGTTTCAACATCTGGCAACCGACTATTTTCAATTTTTCCAAGAATTTTCATAATCAATCTTCTTTCCAAGGGGCTTAGCAATTCTATTAAGGAAGGTCGTTTTCGTTCTGTTCAAGCTGTATCACAATGCCCTTAGGCTCTTCTCACAGCATCGCCAAGTGCCATAGAAAAACGCCCCTGCATCTGACAGGGACGAATATGAATCCGCGGTACCACCCAAATTCGGACGGTTAGCGTCCGCAACTTAATTATCTGCTTCGCTTAATTTTTCAGCAACCAGTTTTGACATCTGTGCGGATTTCTCAGCGGGACCGCTTTCTGTAACAAATGGGTTTCAAAACACCTCTGATTTTTCTAATTCTAGCAGATTTTTCGATAAATTGCAATTCCGTTTGAAGCATAGATAGGGAATTTTCTTACTTCCTTCCTAGAGTCTGTTCCTTATTTCAATCCTCTGAAAGTTTCGCTTTTAATCCTATCAGCAGTAATACCTTGGTCAGCCAGAAAAGCCTTCATCGCCTTAACATCATCTGGCTGACCAGCCACAAGATAAGTGCCCCTGTTTCCGTATTTTTTCACAGCTTTTTCAAGACTAGCCTTGCTTTGAGAAAGACTAGCGCTTCTGTCATAAGTGAACAGGGATTCTTGATTAGCCAGTCCTTTCATTTCTTCATCAAAAACGTTAACGCCTTTATCTAAGTGATTGAGGACTATTTCACGCTTGCCAGCCTGTTTAAGTGCCAAAGGACGCAAGGCTGCAATTCCTACATCTGAAGCAAAGCAAACCAACGGTGTCTGCTTATCCTTAATTTTTAGAGAGGATTCTATCCAACTAATTTTGACCTTGGAGCCGACAGACAGGGATGTCAGATGCTTCTTGAAACTACTGCTACCCTTGTGAGTGAGAAGGAGAATCTCATTCTCATCAGAATTGGAAGCCAGAGTCAACCATCGGCTCTTTTGCCCACTTTCTTCGGCCTCAGGAAGGGTAACTTTAGCGTAAGAGCCTGGCTCCCAAGTCATATTTTTCGGCTTTTTGAGATGAATGAGATAAAGATCACCACTTGGGTTTTCAATAGACCTCACGGTCAAAGCTTGGCTACGCCCCAGATAAGCAATCACACCCCAAGTAATCAAGCAGCCTACTAGTCCGATAGCAAGCAATATTAGAATTATTTTTAGCATTTTAGAATGTCCTTTCATTTCTTACTCCTTAGCACCTATTTCTAAAACTTAAGAGACAGTCAAGCGGTCAGAGCGATAACTGGTACAAAGCCCATTAGTTTAACAATCCTAGACACATCCGGCAGACTGTAGATGTAGACTTAGTAACGAGGGGCACTAGGCAGATACCACCGACCTGAAAAATAGCAGGCAGACCCGAAATCATGCAGAGGCCTATCGCCAGAAGGACACCCACCTGTTGCAAAAAACATGAAATCAGGGTTAAGTCCGACAGGGAACTCTGTCATCCTCCATACAAGAACCAAAGTTTCCACGATCGTAAGGCAAAGGCCTGCAATACTTCATTCATTTTTATTCATAATCGTATCCCCTTCGATGAATATGAATGAATAGATTTTAATATTCATTCATATCTTTGTAAAAATAAAGAAGTGGCATTCTTTATTTCAAAAGTCCTTTGACAAAGTAGGTTGCTAGGCTTTCAATAGTTTGACTAATATTTGGAAAATCTTGCTCGGTAATATGCATGTCCATATAATAAAAGAGCTGATAAACCTGGAGGACCTCTTGGATTTTCTCAGCGGTAAAACCTGCTTCCTGCATCCGCTTAGTGAAGGTCGTCTGCAAAAACTGATGGAAAGCATTATCAGTCCTGCCCTTCTCCGAATCATAGTAGCTATGCAACAACTCGGAAACGGCTGGATTGTACCACTCAGACATGATTTTACTGGTAGAAATCAGGCTACGCGACTTCCCAAAGAGCTGACCCACCACCTCTGGCAACTCCCCCTGCCAATTAATATCATCCATTATAATCTGCCTCACACGATTATTTTCGTCGATGTAAACATCAAGGAAAATATCTTCCTTGGCGGCATAATAATTGTAAAAAGTTCCAGCTGCTACACCAGCTCGCTTAGTAATTTCTGAAATACCCGTCGCTTTATAGCCTTTCTGGGAGAAGATTTCGTGTGCAACAGCTTTCAGTTGCTGTTTTTTGTCGATAGTCATGGAAGCTCCTTTCTTTTTAAATTTTTAAAAAAATGAATGAATGCTTATTCTTGTTCATTCATATTTTAATACCTTTTACAGTAATTGTCAATCAGCAACCGTAAAAATCTTACATTTTCCTACACTCTGGTTACTCACCTCGCTATCCAAATCCGAGGGAAAGCACAATTTTTTCGAGGGACTGAAGTCGCTTAGGTTGGGGCAGTCTAAACAATCTCCTAAGTGAGGGACTAAACTTTTCTCCTATTAGAACAAAAAACTATCCAGCATGGTGCTAGATAGGATTAAACTTCTATTAAGAACGGTAGTGCAAGCTTTTAATTTTAATCAGCCACTACCGCTTATATTGCAATTTCTTGATTAGTCAGCAAATACAACGCCGTTTTCTTTCAAGCTAGTAATAGCTGCTGGGCCAATGCCCTTGACAGCTAAGACATCTTTTTCAGAAGCTTTGGCAAAGTCTGCTTGTGACTTAAAGCCTGCTTCTTCAAGACTAGCTTGCTTAGCAGCACTGAGACCTGCAAAAACATCAGTCGCTTCTGCTTTAGGAGCTGACTTGACTTGGGCCTTCGTTTGAGCTGGCTTCTTAGGAGCCGCTGGCTTGACCGCTGCAGTCTCTTGAGCAGCTTGGCCCTTGATGAGACCTTGACGTTTCATTTGCAATTTCAGTGCTTTTTTACGATTTTTCTTTTTTGACATTCTAAACTCCAAAAAACTTTTTTTACTATTATAGCAGGTTCTTTTCAGAAAATAAACACCAAAAAGCCTAGAAATGGCAATTCTAAGCCATTCTTTACAGAATTGTAATCTAGTTCAAAGGAATTTCCTTGCTTATTTCTTAAAAAATATATTAGACTATTAATCGGATTAAGTCTTTGATAAGAAATACTTTGTCCCTGCAAAACTTTACAGGTTTGAAGAGGACAGAGACTATCGAAAAAAAGGAGAAAAGTTTATGATTATTTGGCGTGGTAAGGGACTTTTGCTCCTCGTTTCAATTTTTGCAGGCGGTATTGCCTCCGGACTAGTTGGCTCAATGGCTGCCAACCTGTCTGTCGGACCGCTCAAGTCCTTGGTGGCCTTTTTAGCGGCACTTGCCTTTAGAGTCAGTGCCCTAGTCAATCACATCTTTTGCAAGACCCTCTTAAAAAACGAGGGCTGACGCCGGGTGGTAGACCCCAAGACCGGTCAGGCTTATATCCTCAATAATGTCAGTCGCTTCTACTTCATCCCAAATACCACTTGGACTTACATCCTTCTGTCTATTTACCCGGTGGCTGTCCTTATATCTGGCTTTTACTTAGTAGCCAGCTTCTTCTAATATTGGGTTAAATTAAAATTTTGACACTTCTTAAAAAGTGCGGACACAAGAAATTATCTAGCGGATGATTTGCTATTCGTTTGATAAAAAGCAAAGGTCTAGGCAGATTGTTTTCTGCTTAGGCCTTTTTTCAACTGTTTCTCAATAGCTTCGTTTGCCCATCAAGTCCTCCGGCAGGTCGTGGAAGGACTTACCTTGATGATAGTTGGCAAATTTTCCCTGCAAATACTGATAAGCATCCAGGCGGCTTTCATAGCGGATGACCGCTTCTTTTGCCCGCTCGTCGCCATCTTCTTCCCAGACCTGCTGACTGGTTTTGATAGCTGTTTCATTGACCAGAATCTGGGTCTTGAGCCAGTCTTCAAAGTCTTTTAAAAATTCTTGTTCGTAGGTCATTGACGACTCCTTCATAAAATACTAAGCCCCATTATACCATAGACTTAACCTAATAAAACCATCAATATTGGAATAACGACCAAGGTCATGAGGGTGGTCTCTGTTACCATAACAGCTGCATAATCCGCATCAGCCCCGTAGAGCTTGGAGACAACGGGAGCATTGGTCATAACGGGCATGGCTGACTGGATGATAAAGACTTCCTTCATCAGATGAGGAATCTTGGTTGGCATGACCATGAAGGTCATGAGCAAGGGAGCCACGACAAAACGGCCTAGAAGGATAAGAAGATTATCCTTGCCCAGACGGAGCTTGGACAAGCCCAGCTTAGAGATAGAAATTCCAATGAAAATCATGGACAGAGGGATGGTAATATTGCCCAAATAAATCAAATCCGACAAAAGAAAATGGGGCAGCTTGACTCCTAAGAGGACTAGAGCCACGCCCACCATAAAACCAAGCAGGGGCGCAGAAAAAATCTTTTTGAGGCTGTCCTTCCAGCTAAGCCCTTGACCAAGCTCGCCATCACGCTGAATCAGGTAGAGACCGATGGTCCAAAAGAAGGTCGTATTGCACATGTAATAGACCAAGACATAGGGAACACTGGCATCGCCAAAGAGGGCCTGATTGATAGGGAGACCGACAAAGACAGTGTTGGAGTTAAAGAACATGGAGGTAAAGAGGCCCCGATGGGACTTCTTGACCTGAAAAATCTGGGCAAAGGCCATGGCAATCCCCAAAAGAATGACCATGGACAGGGCCGGATACCGCAGCTGGGGTAGCATAGTCTTGAGGTCATTGGCCGAAAAACGACCGACAATGGTCTCAATCATATAGCAAGGAAGGCCTATCTGGGTCACCAGACGGGCTATCAAACTGGAAGACTTGTCATCAAACCAACCCCGATTTGCCAAAACATAGCCAACAACCACCATAATAATGATGGTAACAATTCCCGAGATACTCTGTAAAAAGACAGACAAGCTTACTCGCCTCCTTCTCGCTCAGCCAGATAGTTGAGCATGGCTTGAGCTGCCCTTTGGACATCTTCTCCATGAAAACCGTGACCAGCCCCAGGAAAAACTAGCAATTTGGCATCTTGATAGGTTGCTTGAGCCCGCTCAGAGTAGGCTAGGGGCACAATCTTATCGCTATCTCCGTGAACGATGAGGACCGGCTTGGTATAGCCAGCCAATTCTTGGTAAATATCAAAGGAAAGGGCATCTTGGTTGTAGATAGCACCAATTTGGGTTCCCATTACCATGCAGGATTGAGGACCTTGTCCAAAGTCTTCTAGCCGTTTTTTGGCATCATCTTGAAGGACAAAGGCAGGATAAATGAGAATTAGACCAGCAATCTCCTGAGGAATTTGCCCAGCTACATAGGCTGAGACGAATCCCCCCTGGCTTTCGCCCATGAGGTAAACCCGCTTAGGGTCAATCTCGGGGCGTTCCTGCAACTGCCCAAGTACAGCCTGCAAATCTCTAGCCTGAGTCAGAACTGACATGGCAAGAAAATCACCATCGCTCTGCTTGGAGGAACCGTCACCAGTACCAACAAAGTCATAGGAATAGACAGCATAACCCGCTTGATAGGCCTGCTCGGCGTAGGCCTGCGTTCCTAGGTGGCTACCTCTAAAGCCGTGTGACATGATAATCAAGGGAAGTTGGCCTGAATTCTCATCGGGGCAATAATACTTCCCGTAAATCTTAAAGCCATCTCTTTTCAACCATAAATCTTGAACTGCCATGAGCACCTCCTTATGTGCGAATAAATGTAAGAACGCTAGCCAGATGACACCTGATTGGTAGATGGCTAGGCCCTGTCCCAGCTTTTGATACTCTTTAAAGTTCAAAGCCAGTATCTTACTGCCTCAACACGATCACATCTGAAAAACTACTATGTAGCTTTAACTAATGAAACAATTCTAAAGTGATACTTTCGCCAAAGTGGTATTATTAGCAACAAGCACAGCTATTGCTAATAACGGAAATTTTGAGTCTTGGGCTCAAAATTTAGCAATGAAACTCCGAGAGGAGTTTGCTTGCGTCCGCACTTTTAAGAAAGTATCAAATTTTGCTTTTTATTGAGTATGATAAAAAAGCAAGAAAGGGCTGAAACAAATGTTTCAACCCTCTCACTTAGACTGCCACCACCGAGAATCGAACTCGGAACGGAGCATTACCATTGCTCTATTATACCATTTAACTACAGCGGCTACCTATTTATAATACCATAGTCGCTTTTCTCTGACAAGACATAAATTTGAAAAATTTAACGAAATTTTCCTCAAAATTTTCAAGCACGCTGACTAGGGGCTACTTGGTTTTGCCAGTCCAACTTTCAAAGCCAGATTCAAGGACGTAGACTTGAGTAAAACCAGCCTTTTTCAAAATAGAAACGGCACGGGGAATGGCCTGCCCTCGTGAATTATCATAGAGAAGGACTGGCTTATCCTTACGCAGGGCAGAGAGGGTTTCCTTGAACTGTTGGATTTGGAAGTTGCGGGCCCCTAGGATATGCTTGTCCTGAAAGGACTTGGGAGCCCGTAAATCAACGATTTGCCCCTGGTGCATGAGGTCCTGAAAGTCGCTATTATTGATGAATTTGGCCGAACGGCGGAGCCAGAAATAGCGACCGACCGTCCAAGCTAAAAAGCCCAAGAGGATGATAGCGACTAGAATCCAATTGATAAGCGTTTGTGACATGATGACTGATTTCTCCTTTTACAAGATAGAGAGCCGTTAAGCACCATATAGGAAAATAGAGAAAGAGACGCAGATGCAAGCTAAACATCTAGGAAACTTCTTCTTTTTCCACAGTGGTGTCGGCGAGTTCATTTCAATAAAAAATTCCTAATGAAGAAGTCCGCCAAGCGTCGGCGGACAAATCCCATATTTTAAGCAAATTGACGGGCCAGGCTAGCTGCACCGATGATACCGGCATCATTGCCCAACTCAGCAATCTTAATCTTGGTTGAGCTTTTAACAGCTGGAAAGGCAAATTGCAGGAAGTATTTTTCAACCCGACTGCGAAGAAATTCACCAGCCGCAGAAACGCCGCCACCGAGGACGATGGAATCTGGATTGAGGGTATTACCCAGATTGGCGGTTGCTAGGCCTAGATAGAAGGCCACTTTGTCGACAACAGAATCGGCGAATTTATCACCGTCTTGGGCAGCAAGGAAAACATCCTTACTGGTAACCGTTTCGCCATTATCAATAGTCGCCTTGATTTGTGAGTCCCCTTCATACTCTTCAGCCAAGAGACGGGCGACCCGAACAACACCTGTCGCTGAAGCAACGGTTTCCAAGCAGCCCTTGTTACCACAAGTACATTCGAAACCATCAAAAGGTTGAACATTGATATGGCCGATTTCACCACCAGCACCAGCCACCCCGTGGATAAGGTTGCCGTCAGCGATGATGCCACCACCGACACCAGTACCAAGGGTGACCAGAATCACGTCAGGATTATTACCACCAGCACCGGTCCAGGCTTCACCCAGAGCGGCCACATTGGCATCATTATCAATGGCAAAAGGAATGCCAACTTCTTTTTCGATAAGAGAACCGACCTCTTGGGTCTTGGCCCAGTTGAGGTTGAAGGCCCCCGTTACTGTCTTGTGCTTGCGGTCAACAGCACCAGGCGAGCCCATGCCGATACCGATAAAATCATCCTTGCTTAAGTTATAGAGGGCCAGACGATGCTTGAGAGACTCGATAATATCTGGCACAATGTGCTTGCCATCTTCCAAGGTATTGGTCTCGATAGCCCATTTCTCTTGGACTTCTCCTTGTGTTGTCAGAATCCCAAATTTGATGGTAGTTCCCCCCAGGTCAATTCCCAATAATTTTTTAGTCATGCGTATTCCCTTCTTCTAGTCTTCGCTTTTCCAAGCGATGTTCCCGTCGCAAAATCAATTCAGCTGTCAGATAGTCTTGCTTCTCCACTAGGCCAGATTGATAAAGTCGCTCTAATTCAATTTTCATCATTTCAATATCATAGAGCCGCTTGCCCAGATAAACGATTATGCCAAACCGCTTGAGCAATTGCTGAACATCATACAAGGTTTTCATAAGCAAATTGTAACAAAAAAAGCGAACGCTTTCAAGCTCATCCGGAAGCGTTTTCTGAAATTTTCTCGGAGATGTTTTCTGATTGAGGCAGATAGTCGTGAGTAGGGAGTTGGCCCTACTTAAGCTCCAGAAGATTGGAGCACCCCCTGATGAGGGATCTGCCTTTGCTAAGAGCCTGTAGTTTTGGACCGGCGGAGAGGGTACTTTCCTCTTTCAAACTTAGAAACCCATACGGACTATGAAAAAGAACGGCCCTAAGGTCGTTCCATTCTATCTATATTGGGTAAGTTTAGTCCAATCCTGGGGCTTGGCCCAGTTCGGCTTGAAGCATCCAGAGGGTCTTTTCAACATCAGCTTGGGCTGCTGTGAAGATATCGTTGCTTGGATCGTCGCCTTCTTCATCTGTAACATCCAGACCGACTTGATAGAGCTTATCCAAGTAGCTATAAACCTCAACCAGGCGACTGAGATGGTCTTCCATGGATTTATCCCAGGTGCCCTTTTCTTCGGTCAAATTAGAATTTTGGTCAAATTCAGCCAAGGTCGAATAAGGGTCGCCGCCAAGAGTAATCAGACGTTCGCTGATTTCATCAAGATTGGCATTGATGGCATCCATGTATTCATCCATCTTTGGATGAAGGTGCAGGAAGCCGCGGCCTCGCATGTACCAGTGAACTTGGTGAACAATGGAATAGGCCTTAGACAAATCGGCAACGGCCTGATTGAGAACGGCCTTGGTCTTTGGCCGAGAACCAGATTGACTAGCAGCTGCTTGGGCCTCTTGCTTAGCAATTGTATCTAAAGAATATGACATAAGATAACCTCCTTGTATTGTAAAGAACCCATTCTAAAATGGATTATCTAGAAAAAATCAGTTGACAGATAATTCTTATTTAGAATCATTCTTATCTTCTGACACCTTTATTCTAGCTCAAGCCCAACAAATATGCAACCATTTGAATTATTTTCGAACTAATAAGTATGGATACACTTTTAATATTCTTTCTTGGAGCCAGTCTGGGCTCCTTTCTGGGCTTGGTTCTGGACCGCTTTCCGGAAAAATCTATCATTTGGCCTGGCAGCCAGTGCGACAACTGTGGCAAGGCTCTGGCTATCAGAGATTTAATTCCCATCCTTTCTGAAGTTGCTAATGGTTTTGCCTGCCGTTTCTGCGGAGAAAAATTACCAGTCAGCTATTGTCTGTTAGAACTGGCTTCTGGACTTGCTTTTTGGCTGGGCTGGACGGGGCTATTGAGTTGGACCCAGGTCTTTTTGATTTTGGTCAGCCTTCTGCTCAGCCTCTACGACCTCAAGGGCCAAAATTATCCTCTAGTCATTATTTTGCTGGCGGGACTCACTTTGTTTTTGCTTGAGGGTGGCAATACTCCGGTCTTGGTTCTTCTTCTCTTGGGCATTCTGGCTCAAATCCTACCCTTAGGAATCGGAGAGGGGGACCTCTATTATTTGGCCTTTCTAGCTCTAGCTTTGGACCTTTATTCCCTGCTCTGGATAATTCAGTTGGGAAGCCTCTTGGCCATCCTTTTTATCATCAGTCGCAAAGAAAAAAGAGCAGTTCCTTTCCTGCCCTTTCTGAGTTTAGCTTATTTGCTTGAATTGGTTTTGCTGAGGATGAGCTGACGTTTTCTTTTTCACTCCCGCCTAGCTTTCCTCACTCATCCGCTTCATCCACCTAGGGATTTCCTGGCTGATGCTGGTAGGGAGGACGACATAGGCATCCTGGGCAAGACTATCTGCGATGGCTGAATGCAGGTAGCTGGCTGCTGCCACGCTCTCAAAGAGGTCGTCCCTGAACTGGGCGACAAAGCCTGTAATCATGCCAGCCAGGGTATCGCCCATGCCACCGGTTGCCTGATAGGGGCCTCCGACCGCCAGTTGACCGACTTGACCAGTCTGGTCATAGATTCTCGTCTTATGGGACTTAGCCACTAGAATCGTTTGGCTAGGAAAAATGGCTAGGGCTGTTTGGGTATTTTCTTGGTTTTGTTGGGCAATGGCTATGCCTGACAGGCGTTCCCATTCTTTCTGATGGGGTGTCAGGGCAAGCTTCTGCGTGGGCCAGTCAATCTGGTCCTTTTCTGCCAACAAATCTAGGGCTGAACCATCAATGATTAGGATCTGCTCTGGGCTAGTTTGGGCTAAGACAAGGGCCAAAGTTTTCTGAGCCAGCGGGGAGGTGCCCAAGCCTGGACCAATCAGGATGACATTGCTGGCCTGAATTTGCTGGGTTAAAAGGGCTGAGTCTGCCAAATCAAAGGCCATGGCTTCAGGCAGATGACTATGCAGGGCTGAAATATTAGCGGGATCACTGGCCACCGTCACCAAACCAGCTCCGCTATTGACTGTCGCTAAGGCAGCCATAATGATAGCACCACCGTAGGGGTAGAGACCGCCAATGAGGAGGGCACGGCCAAAAGTCCCCTTATGACTTTTAAGGGGACGGGGCTGGATAAGATCTTTAACGAGTGCTTCATCAATAATCATAGGCTCACACTTCTCAAGGCTGCTTGGTAGGTTTGTTCCAGAAGTATGGTGATGGTCATAGGGCCGACACCTCCAGGAACTGGGGTAATCAGACTGGCAAGTTCAGCGACTTCGTCAAACTTGACATCGCCGATTAGTTTGCCATTGTCATCACGATTCATACCGACATCAATGACCACCGCTCCTTCTTTGACATAATCCTTGGTCACAAAATTTCCTTGACCAATGGCCACAATCAGGACATCCGCCCGCTTACAAACCCGAGCCAGATGACGGGTGCGAGAATGGGTCAGGGTGACTGTGGCATTCTTATCTAGGAGCAATTGGGCCATGGGCTTGCCGACGATATTGGAGCGACCAACAATGACGGCGTTCTTACCTTCCAGGTCAACCTGGTATTCTCGGAACATTTCCATGATTCCGGCAGGCGTACAAGGGACCATGAGAGGACGACCAGACCAGAGATGACCGGTGTTCATGGGGTGGAAACCATCGACATCCTTTTTGGGGTCAATGGCCAAAATCACCCGCTTATCATTGATATGACTTGGCAGAGGCAACTGGACCAAAATCCCATGAAAGGCTGGATCTTGGTTGTATTTTTCAATGACAGCAAGCAATTCTTCCTGGCTGATGCTATCCGATAGGCGGACGGTTTCGCTAGTGAAGCCGGCTGCTAAGGCGGAGCGTTCCTTATTGCGGACATAAACTTGACTGGCAGGATTATCCCCGACCAAAATCACCACCAGGCCTGGCACGATACCATGCTGGGCCTTGAGTTGGGCTACTTTTTCTGCTAACTGGCCCTGCATTTTCTTGGCCAGGGCCTTACCATCAATAATTTTCGCTGTCATTCTTACTCCCAATACTATTTATTTAATCTGGCTGGAACGATGAGTTTGCCAGTGCGTCCTAGCGACGTCGGTCCCACTTTCTGGATCATGTGACCCTCTAGATGCTACTCCAACGGCTCTCACCATCATTTCTCCATGTCCAATCTTGTTAACTTTAACACTTTAACGCAGTGGTTGATTTGTGATGATGGATTTGACGCTTTAGCGGTTAGTCCATCACATGCCAACGAAGTGGCGGTAAAGTTCTTATCTTGGGATGCTTTCCTATTTCTAGGCATCCCCTTAAATAGTCCACTGGACTATTTAACTACCAGGCAAGGGGTAGGTTCAACAGTCTGGGAGACTGTTGGAGAAAACCTAATCAACTTTGTGGGGGCGGACTACAAAATCGATTGTTTCACAATGCCGATTTTGTCTCCCTCCCATTATAGCAAAAAACCATTCCTTTTGGAATGGCCTGAAAGGGCTCTAAGAGAGGGCTGGATGGGCTAGGAACACTTACTAGGGCCTGTCCTCTTTCAGATATTAGGAACTCTTCTGGTTGATTTTTGTGGCCTTGCCCATCTCATCCTTGATGGGGCAGGCACAATCACAGTCGCCACAAGAACCTTTTTGTTTGATGTAATGTCTCAGGCCGGCAATAACCGCTAGAGCAATCAGGCCGGCAATAATATAAGTTGACATAGATTTAGACCTCCTCTTACAATTTATCGGCTAAAGGAAGGTTTTCCAAGGTAATGATCTCTTCCTTGACCTGACGGGGCTTTCTCAAAATGAAATACAGCATGCTTGCCAGAACCAAGAGGGCAATTCCAGGCCAGAAACTGAAAGCTTGACCATAAAGCAGAACCAGACCTAATTGGTAGATGACCAGGCTGACCAGGTAGGCCAGGCCAGTTTGAAAACCGATAGCCAGCAGGGTCCATTTGAGATTGCCCATTTCCCGACGAATGGTTCCGATGGCCGCAAAGCAAGGGGCACAAAGGAGGTTAAAGGTCAAGAAGGAATAGGCTGCTAGGGCCGTATAATCGCCCTGGAGGCTGGACCAGAGAGCCTTGCTAGTCTCTGTCGCATCTGGATTGTGGTAGAGAATTCCAAAGGTCGCTACCACGGTTTCCTTGGCCGCTAGACCTGTGATGGCCGCAACGGTCGCCTTCCAATTTCCAAAACCAAGTGGTGTAAATATCCAGGCCAGCAAGCGTCCCATGCTAGCTAGAATACTTTGGTCCGTCTCAACCGCTTGGAAGGTGAAATTATAGGACGACATAAACCAAATCAGAACCGTCAGACTAAAGATGATAGTTCCAGCTCTTTTGACAAAGCTAAGAGCTTTACCAGTCGCATAGCGGAGGACCGCTCTGATTTTTGGCAGATGGTAGCTAGGTAATTCCATGATAAAGGGACTGGTATAGCCACCCAAGAAGGAGGTCTTCTTGAGGGAAATTCCAGAAAAGATGATAGCTAGCATACCCATAAAATAAGTACTTGGAGCTACCCAAGGGCTGTTGGGGAAGAAGGCACCGGCAATCAGGGCAATGATAGAGAGCTTGGCCGAACAGGGCATAAAGGTTGTTGTCATGATGGTAATCCGCCGGTCTCGCTCATTCTCAATCGTTCGGCTAGCCATGATCCCTGGCACCCCACAACCTGTTGAAATCAGCATAGGGATAAAGGATTTTCCTGAAAGCCCAAAACGCCTGAAAATCCGGTCCATGACAAAGGCAATCCGGCTCATGTAGCCAATGTCCTCCAAGATTCCTAGACAGATAAAGAGGACAAAAATTTGAGGTAGGAAGCCTAGAACCGTACCAACTCCGGCGACAATCCCATTGACAATCAAGGACTGGAGCCAGTCAGCAACATGCAAATCCTGCAGGAAGCTGGTCACTAGATTGGGAATGTATTGGCCAAAGAGAACATCGTTGACCCAATCCGTTCCCATAGTCCCCACTGTCTGAATGGAGAGGTAATAAACCATGAACATGACCAGGGCAAAGATTGGCAGAGCCAAAATCCGGTTGGTGACCACCTTGTCTATCTTATCAGACAGGGTCATTTTGATATCGTCATCCTGACTTTGGGCCATTTTACAGACCCGCTCAATAAAAGCATAGCGTTGGTTGACCACGATGGTCTCTGAGTCCTCGGTGAAGACTTCCTCAGTAATCTTGATAATCTCGTCAATCTCCTGCTTTTGGAAGGGGGAGAGATTGAATTTGGATTCAACCAGTTGGTCTCGCTCAAAAAGTTTGATGGCATAAAAGCGACTAGAGGACTGAGGAACTGTCTGTCCCAACACCTCAATGATTTGAGCGAGAGCCGCCTCAAACTTATCATCATAGGTTGGGTACTGGATGGTCTCCACACTGGCCTTGGTCGTCTGGCTAGCCTTCCTTAGGGCCTTGTTCACGCCCGTATTTTTTAGGGCACTGGTTGCGATAACTGGCAGGCCCAATTGGTAGGCCAACTTCTCGCTATTAATGGTCCGACCCTGACTTTTGAGCACATCACTCATATTGAGGGCCAGGGTGACTGGAATCCCTGTCTCAATCAACTGGGTGGTCAGATAGAGATTACGCTCTAGGTTGGTAGCATCCACCACATTTAAGACCGCATCCGATTGATTGCTGAGGAGGTAATCCCTAGCAATCTTTTCTTCTGGGCTATAGGGTGACAGGGAATAAATCCCAGGCAAGTCCTGAATGGTTACATCAGGTAATTTCTTAACCTGGCCACTCTTTCGCTCAACCGTGACCCCGGGCCAATTCCCCACATGCTGGTTGGTCCCCGTCAAGAGGTTAAAAAGACTGGTCTTACCGCTATTGGGATTCCCGATAAGGGCAATTTCTGTCATACTTGGCTCCTTCCTGGTTAATTGCGACGTTTATGTAGATCGGTCGATGACACCAATCCACATAAACTAGTAAGTGAGCTAGAGATTTTCCATAGAAAATCTCGTGGTTGAACAAGCATTTTAATGCTTTGTGAAACTGCTCAATTGAACTCGCCTACACTCCTGTGAAAATAGAGAGGTCGCTGTTTTGACTTTAGTCAATTTACAGCCACGGCGACCTTGAGATACAAAGCTTCTTAAGTGTTAGCCACCTTCGTCAGCTTTCCTAAGATCTTTTAAGTGCTTAACGGCTTAGCGACAATCGAACCAGACAGTCGATACTACTGTCTGGTTTGAATTAGTGAGAGAGCTAGGCAATTCCCCCAGTAATTGTCGTTAGCCATCAGTTGCTTTAGTAACTAGATGACTTTGCTCTGTCATATCTTGTTAGTCCTTGCTTCTGACCACGCTTATCATTTGGGCTTCTGATTTCCGCAGGGACAATTCATAGCCCCGTAAGCTAATTTCGATAGGATCTCCTAGAGGAGCGACCTTCCGCAGATAAATCTTGGTATGCTTGGTCAGACCCATATCCATAAGCCGACGCTTGGCTTCATTGACAGCGAAGATATTATCAATATAGGCTGACTGACCCACCGCCAATGCGGACAGGGGCAGGGTCTCCTGCTCTTCCGCTAGCTCGGTCACGTCAATATTGGCCAAAATGGAGGTATCAAAGGCCAAACGATTGGACTTGAGAACAATAATGGCACTGGTCTTGGTCTTGGAAAGGACCTTGAGACTGGTGCCCACCTTGAGACCCAAATTAGCCAGATGACGCAGACTGGCCTCTGGCAAGTTAATACTGGCAACCTGGTAGGACTTGTTCAAGTCCGCCTCTTGCAAAATCATCTGGACCTCCTCGACCCATTTGGAAATTTTCTTGGCTACATTATACCATAGAAAACCCTATCAAATAAGCCTTTTAGCAAGATTAGAATCATTTCAAAGAGGCTCAAAAGATTGGAATCCTTCGCTCCTTATCTCATAACCGGTTGCTCTCATACCTAGGTAGAATCGAAAGTATCACTCGGCACTTACATCATCTGCTAAGAAACTCTATTTTGGGGCAAGATATGACCACGCTAGAGCTGTCAGTTGAAAGTTTTGAACTTCAAAGAGTCTGCCACCATCTTCGGTCTCCACCCTTTGTATCAAAAAATGGACCCCTGAGGGGTCCAGCCACTTTATTATTGTCTTCACAAGACCTTGCCCAAGAAATCCTTGGTCCGGTCTTCTTTGGTATTGTCAAAGACTTCTTGAGGGCTACCTTCTTCAACGATGATTCCGCCATCCATGAAGATGACACGGTCAGCTACTTCCTTGGCAAAGCCCATTTCGTGGGTGACGATAACCATGGTCATACCAGATTTAGCTAGGTCTTGGATAACGGCCAATACTTCTCCGACCATTTCAGGGTCCAGAGCAGAGGTTGGTTCGTCAAAGAGGAGGACATCAGGATCCATGGCCAAGCCACGGGCGATAGCAATCCGTTGCTGCTGACCACCAGAAAGTGAGGTTGGATTTGCCTTAGCCTTATCCTTGAGTCCCACCTTTTCCAGCAACTCATAGGCCTTCTCTTCGGCCTGTCCCCTGCTTTGCCCCTTAACCTTGGTTGGCGCCAGGGTAATATTTTCCAAGACATTCATGTTGGGGAAGAGGTTAAATTGTTGAAAAACCATCCCCATCTTTTCCCGCATCTTGAAAACATCATTTTTAGCATCCGTGATATCCACACCTTCGAAACTAACCGTCCCCTCGGTAGGAACTTCCAAAAGATTCATCGTCCGCAGGAAGGTTGATTTTCCAGATCCCGAAGGACCGATGATAACGACAACTTCTCCCTTTTGGATCTCCAAATCAATACCATTGAGAACTTCATTTTCACCAAAATATTTATGCAGATTTTTAATAGAAATCAATGTATCTGTCATGCTTTTTGTCCTTTCCCGAGACGACTTTCAAGCCACTTCTGACCAGCCGTCAAGACGGTTGTCAACATGAGGTAGTAGAAGGCAGCAAAGAGCAGGGGCTCAATTGGAATATAGGTGGTCGCCAAAACCGTCTGGGCCCCATTCCACAATTCCATAATCCCAATAGTTTGCAGGAGCGAGCTATCCTTGATAACGGTAATAAATTCATTTCCCAAGGCTGGCAGGATATTCTTAAAGGCCTGGGGCAGAACCACATAACGCATGGTCTTGCCGGGCTTAATCCCTAAAGAATAGGCTGCTTCCAATTGTCCCTTAGGGACAGCTTCGATACCGGCCCGGACGATTTCAGAAATATAGGCACCACTGTTGAGTGAGAGGATGATAATTCCCGGAATCAACCGTGAGAAGTCCAACTCGACTGTTCCAAATCCGACAGTTGGTGCACTCTTAAAGTTCATCCAGAGGAAGGCAATCATGATTTGCACAACCATAGGCGTTCCTCGGAAAACCCAGACGTAAAAGCTCACCAACCAATTTAAAATTTTGATATGGGAGCGTTTGGCCAAGGCGACCAGAACCCCTAAAATGGTCCCAAAGAAAACCACACAAACGGAAATCATCACGGTGACCAAGACACCGTAGTTAAAATAGCCCCAATATTTGGGTAAAAAAGAAAAATCAAAATTCACAGGCTTACTCCTATTTCAAATAGCCAGGGATGGAAATTTAAAGGAAACAAAAAAATCCATCCCATGCCCTGTTTTATCAACAAATTTGTTAATAATTTTACCACAAAATGAATAATAATACAACGTCATTTTATAATTTTCTGCTTTTCCTCTGATTCCTGTATAATTTTTAAAAATCCTAGATCCGAGATAAATAAAAAGCCAATTGGAACCTCCCGTTGCCCTGTCAGGAGATCAATTAGCCTATTGCTATAAAGATAAGTTAGCATGTGAAACAGTTTTATAAGAAGGGCGAGTTCTCTTCTTCACCCTCTGTTTTACCAGCAAGTTGCTGGTTTTCTTGACTAGCATTTCGTGCCACCTGGTTATCACTGGTTGTCGCACTATTTGCAAGGCCTGAAGATGCAGAGTCCATACCGACAAACAGATTGAGAACAGACAGGACAAGACTAGCTAGCAAAAGAATTAAAATAAGCAGGAAGTAAATGCTTGACAAGAGAACTAAACCAGCAATAAGACAATAAAACATGAGGAGGTCAGCTAGTATTCCTAGGCAAGATGTTAGCCACTGCAAGACTTTATCTGTCCGCCTAAGTTTCAAAAATCGCATCAGATTAAACTGACCTAAAATAGCTGTCAAAGCGAGAAGCCCACAGGCTATCAGAATCAGCCATTCGCCGCTTTGCAGACCACCAACTTTCAAACCTGTCCAGAGGAAGCTAAACAAACTGGGATAGATGAAAGACTGTCGAGGTGTAACACCCATGAGCAGGACAAGAACTAGGACTATAAAACCTAGACTCGGTGCTGTATTCTTCAAGATTAAATAGGTTTGTGATTTGCTTGTCATTTGGTTTGCATTTTCTGTCATAATCTCCTCCGTTATGTCAAAAAAATCGGGCTACAAGTAGAGTCCGATTTCTAATATGGTGCTTAGTAAAGTAGGTCATAGATTTCCATAGCAACCAAGTCGATGCTATCGAAGGTATAAGTTTCACGCGCTTTAACATCACGCAATGTGAAAATAGGACCATTTTCAGGATCGTTGGCAAAAGAAACTTCCGCAACAACTTCGCCGTCACGTTCAAAATTTCGTTTTAAATTGCCTCTATCTGTCGTCATCAAATTGAGACGATCAATGATTCTCACCAAATGTGATTCCATGTAGATTCTCCTTAGCTAAGTACAAGAGGCTTGGAAAAGACTTTCCCCATTGACTACTTTTGACCCCTTGTTCCATTAATCTTTTAATCAGTCTTATTTTACCATAAACTAGGGAAATGAGATAGACCAAAGCCCCCAATTAGGCAAATTTAACCCTAAAATCTAGTGATTTTCATAGAAAAAAGAGGCCAACAGACTAAGATGGACCTCTCTTTAACTAAGTTAGTTCTCCTGGTAGGATTGATAGATAATAGCCTTGATGGCATGCATGCGATTTTCAGCTTCTTGGAAAATAAGGGAGCTGTATTTTTGGAAGACCTGATCAGTAATCTCAAGTTCACTGTAGCCGTATTTGTCATAGATGTCTTGGCCAATGCTGGTATTGAGGTCATGAAAGGCAGGCAGACAGTGCATGACAACTAGGTCTGGATTTTGAGCCAAATCTAGGAGTTCCTGATTGACCTGATAGGGCAGAAGCAGATCAATTCTTTCTTTGAAGTCCACATCCTCACCCATGGAGACCCAAACATCAGTGTAAATTATGTCTACACCCTTGACAGCTGCCACATCATCCGTCATCTCTAGCTTAGCCCCAGTATTGTGCTGCTGGGCCAAGTCTAGAACGTCTCGGTCGGGTTGGAGACTGGCAGGAGCAATAATAGTACAGTTGACTCCAAGGATGGCCGAAGTAACCAGAAGCGAATTGGCCATATTATTGCGGCCATCACCAATATAGGCGATGCTGAGGCCCTCTAAGCTGCCAAAATACTCCTTGAGGGTCAGGAAATCGGCAATCATCTGGGTGGGATGCCAGGTATTAGTTAAGCCATTCCAGACAGGAACACCGGAATATTTGGCCAGAGTTTCCACATTCTCCTGCTTAAAGCCCCGGTATTCGATACCATCAAACATGGATCCCAACACCTTGGCCGTATCGGCTACAGATTCTTTCTTGCCCAGCTGGGTTTCTCCTGCTCCCAAGTAGGTCACATTCATACCCAAGTCTTGGCCAGCCACCGTGAAGGCAGAACGGGTTCTGGTCGAGGTCTTTTCAAAGATGAGAGCGATGTTGAGGCCCTCCAAGTATTTGTGAGCCTGCTTAGTCTTTTTAAGGACCTTGAACTTGGCTGCTGACTCAATTAGGCCGAGTAACTCTTCTTTCGTAAAATCTATCTCTTTTAAAAATGATTTGGTCATAAGCTTTTCCTTTTTTGTATTTTTATACATGTATTCTACATTATTTTGGGAAATTGTCAAGTTGTTTTTGTATTTTATTCACTTTATTAAATTTAGCACTCTCATAGACAGTCTGCTAAAACCCAATCTTTTTACTTGCTTTCTATAGCTTGAGTGTTATAATAACAGCATAGGCTTTGACCAATATTGACTATAGGTCAAGATCGGAGGTTTCCTATGTTATGTCAAAACTGTAAGCTCAACGATGCGAGCATACATCTCTATGCAAATATTAATGGCCAGCAAAAGCAGATTGATCTCTGTCAAAACTGCTATCAAATCATGAAGGCTGACCCAGAAAATATTCTCAGTAGTAATTTAACCAGCCAAAATCCACAAAGTCATCAAAATCAATCTATGGATTCATTCTTTGATGATTTCTTTGGTGATTTAAACAATTTCCGTGCTTTTAATCCAGATCTACCTAACGCTCCCCAATCACAAGCGGGACGCAATGGTGGTGACGGGGGTAATCGTGGCGGCAATAACGGTGGAGGTAATCAAGGTCGCAGAGCTCAGGCTCAGCCCCAACAAGCTCGAGGTATCTTGGATGAGTTCGGGATCAACATTACTGATATGGCCCGCCGGGGTGACATTGACCCTGTTATCGGTCGTGACCAAGAAATTGTCCGCGTCATTGAAATTCTCAACCGTCGGACCAAGAACAACCCTGTCCTCATCGGTGAACCTGGTGTTGGTAAAACAGCTGTTGTTGAAGGCTTGGCTCAAAAGATTGTCGATGGTAGTGTCCCTCAAAAATTACAGAACAAACAAATCATTCGTTTAGATGTGGTCAGCCTAGTCCAAGGCACCGGTATTCGAGGACAGTTTGAAGAACGGATGCAAAAGCTGATGGAAGAAATTCGCCAGCGGCAAGATGTCATCCTCTTTATCGACGAAATCCATGAAATCGTTGGTGCTGGTGGCACTTCTGACGGTAGCATGGATGCCGGAAATATCCTCAAGCCAGCCCTGGCCCGTGGTGACCTACAGCTGGTTGGTGCCACTACTCTCAATGAATATCGGATTATTGAAAAAGATGCGGCTCTAGAAAGACGGATGCAACCAGTCAAGGTGGATGAACCTTCCGTTGAAGAAACCATCACCATCCTGCATGGTATCCAACCCAAGTATCAAGACTACCATCATGTCAAATATACTGATGATGCCATCGAGGCTGCGGCTGTCCTGTCCAACCGCTACATTCAAGACCGCTTCCTGCCAGATAAGGCCATTGACCTTCTGGACGAAGCCGGCTCCAAGATGAATTTGACCCTTAACTTTATTGATCCTAAGGAAATTGACCAACGCTTGGTTGAGGCCGAAAATCTCAAGGCTCAAGCGACTCGCGAAGAGGACTTTGAAAAAGCCGCCTACTTCCGCGACCAAATTGCCAAGTACAAGGAAATGCAGTCCCAGCAACTGGATGACCAAGATATTCCTGTTATCACAGAAAAGCATATCGAAGCCATCGTTGAAGAAAAGACCAATATTCCTGTCGGTGATTTGAAGGAAAAGGAACAGTCGCAACTGGTCAACTTGGCAGATGACCTCAAGTCCCGTGTCATTGGTCAGGACGATGCTGTCGATAAGATTGCCAAGGCCATCCGCCGTAATCGTGTCGGTCTGGGGGCTCCAAATCGTCCAATCGGTAGCTTCCTCTTTGTTGGACCTACCGGTGTCGGTAAGACTGAGCTGTCCAAACAGCTGGCCATTGAGCTCTTCGGCTCGGCTGACAGCATGATTCGTTTCGACATGTCCGAATACATGGAAAAACATGCCGTAGCCAAACTCGTTGGAGCCCCTCCAGGTTATGTGGGCTACGAAGAAGCTGGCCAATTAACTGAAAAAGTTCGTCGCAACCCTTATTCCCTTATCCTGCTGGATGAAGTGGAAAAGGCCCATCCTGATGTCATGCACATGTTCCTGCAAGTCTTGGATGATGGTCGCCTGACCGATGGTCAAGGTCGGACCGTCAGCTTCAAGGATACCATCATTATCATGACCTCAAATGCTGGTACTGGTAAGTCTGAGGCTTCCGTTGGTTTCGGAGCCGCCCGTGAAGGGCGGACCAATTCCGTCATGGGAGAATTGAGCAACTTCTTCAGTCCAGAATTCATGAACCGTTTCGATGGTATTATTGAATTCAAGGCCCTGAGCAAGGACAACCTTCTCCATATCGTGGATCTCATGTTGGATGATGTCAACAAGCGTTTGTCCAGCAATGACCTTCACCTGGATGTCACCGATAAGGTCAAGGAAAAATTAGTTGAACTGGGTTATGATCCCAAGATGGGGGCAAGACCTCTGCGTCGAACCATCCAAGATAATATCGAAGATGCCATTACCGACTTCTACCTAGAAAATCCTAGTGAAAAGAACTTCAAGGCCGTTATGACTTCGAATGGTAAAATCAGCATCAAGGCTGCCAAAAAGGCCGAGGCGAGTGTCGCAGGTAAAAAAGAAAGGTCGTCTGAAAATTAGTTCAGACAGATAAGTCCTGACCCCAAGGTCGGGATTTTTGTAAGCTGGGGTAAATTGATACTCTTTGAAGCTCAAAACTTTCAACTGACAGCTCTAGCCTGGTCATATCTCGCTAAAACGGCAGGGGACTTTAGCGGATGATGTGAAGAGAGAGTGGTACTTTTGATTTTAAGCCAGTATGATTTAACAAAAGTACGATTGAGCCCACTCCCAAGACTTGATTTTTAAGCAAGAGGCTGGCACGAAAGATCCTCACCTCGTTACTTTTTTCAACATTAAACAGTTTGACGCAGTGGTTGATTTGCGATGTAGCAAAGTCTTTATCCCTTGACATGCAAGTGATAGGTCCAACAGTCTGGGAGACTGTTGGAGAAAACCAAATCAACTGTGCGGGGTTGAGAAATAAAAAGTTGCAGTGTTCCTTGAATCCTGAGCCTAAAAACGAGAAAACGAAGATAGTCTGGGGATAGACTAGACTTCCCTTAAACCTTAAAATTGTAGAGTGAAGCAAATTGATTTCTTAGAAATTACGATTTTTGTCTCACTCCCTCATGTGTTATAATAAACTCAAGAAATATAGAGAAGAGGAATATCTATGTCCACTCCTACTTTTGGCCAAAAAGAGGCTGGTAAAAATTATATCGCCCGCTATGGGGTCTATGCCGTCATCCCCAACCAGGACCAAACCAAAATTATTCTGGTGCAAGCACCAAATGGCGCCTGGTTTTTGCCAGGTGGCGAAATCGAAGCTGGTGAAGATCAATTAAGTGCTCTCAAACGCGAGCTAATTGAAGAACTTGGTTTTGAGGCTGAACTAGGAAACTACTATGGCCAGGCTGATGAGTATTTTTACTCCAGCCATCGGGACACCTACTTCTACAACCCCGCCTACATCTATGAGGCAATTTCTTATACTGCCGTTGACAAGCCTCTTGAGGATTTCAATAATCTGGTCTGGTTCCCTGTCGAGGAGGCCATCAGCAAGCTCAAACGTGGCAGTCACAAGTGGGGGATTGAGGAATGGAAAAAATCTCACAAATCCCTCTGAGCGACCACTATTTTCCAAAAATAGTGCTATAATGTTACTATGCAAAGTTCATAAGGAGGTCTTCAATGAGACTAATAAACACAACGAGCAGCCACCCGTCGCTTGTTCGTAATCAGCTGCGTAATACCGATGCTGAATTAGTTGAAGTTTATTCCGCTGGTAACAGCGATGTCGTTTTTTCTAAAGCACCTGGTCACTATGAGCTCCTGATTTCCAACTGCCATCGGGCTATTAAGGATGAAGAAATTGAGAAGATTCGTGAATTCTTCTTCAAACGCAAGGTTAATCCTGACATCATTATTCCAGATAAAATCAAATCAAGCCACACAGAAAAATTGATTGAAATTTCAATCCCTACTGTCGAATAAAACCAATAGGTCACTCGCAAGAGTGGCTTTTTGTATACTTATTTCAACCGCAAAGAAAAGGCTTTACAACCTCTGAGGTCATAGAGCCTTTTATCATTCTCTTAAAAATCTAGTTTACTTAGCTTTGACTTCAAAGCCTTGAGCGACAGCTTGAGGGAAGTTGCTTTCAACAATGTCGGCACAGTGGTCACAGATAGTGACACCGTAAGGGCGTTCCTTGGTGCTTTCATCTGTGCGACGGCAACGGTCACAAACTTCTCCGCGGGCATGTTGAACCTTGAAGGCCACACTTTCAAATTTCACAGCATCTTCTGGAGCTTCCTTTTCAGAAATCGTCAGCTCCGATACAATTAGCAATTGAGCCAAATCGCTATCCAAGTTCTCCAAGTCCGCCTTAACTTCTGGGCTAGCATAAACAGTCAAATGTGCTTCCAAGGACTTACCAATCAGCTTGGCATTGCGGGCTTCTTCCAGAGCCTTTTGAGCTTGAGCTCGGAAGGTCATGAAGGCATCCCAGGCTTCCAGCAGGCTATCTTGATTAGCGAAATCTTTTGCCTCAGGCATTTCCGCCAATTGAACAAAGTCTTCAGCTTCCTGATCTAGATAGGACCAGATTTCTTCTGCCGTATGTGGCAGAATTGGTGTCAAGAGCTTGGTAATCTTTACCAAGATGTCATAGAAGACGGTCTGCATTTGCCGACGGGCCAAATTATCAGCTGCTTCGATATAGACAACATCCTTGGCAAAGTCTAGGTAGAAGGCTGATAAATCAACGGTCAAGAAGTTGTTGACAGCCTTATAGACATCCATGAAGCGGTAGTTTTCATAGGCCTTGGTGATGGTTGCCGCCAATTGGTTAAATTTGACCATCATGTATTGGTCAACTGGTCGCAAGTCTTCATAGGCCAGGGCTTGGCCCTTATCAAAGTCGCTGGTATTAGCCAGAAGGAAACGCAGGGTATTGCGAATCTTCCGGTAACTTTCAGAGACTTGACCTAGGATTTCCATGGATACCCGGACATCATTGTCAGTATCAACAGAAGCTACCCAGAGACGCAGGATTTCTGCCCCGTACTGCTTAGCTACATCATTTGGTGAAATGATATTTCCCTTTGACTTGGACATCTTTTCACCCTTACCATCGAGGACGAAACCTTGGGAAAGAACAGCCTTGTAAGGTGCATGGCCATTGGCAGCCACAGAGGTAATCAAAGACGAGTTAAACCAACCGCGGTATTGGTCAGACCCTTCCAGATAAAGGTCAGCTGGATAACCCAGACCTTCTCTTTGGTTCATAACCCCATTCCAAGAAGAACCTGAGTCGAACCAAACATCCATGATGTCAGTTTCCTTGGTAAATTGGCCATTTGGTGAACCAGGATGGCTGAAGCCTGCAGGAAGCAAGTCTTTGGCTTCCCAATCCCACCAAATAACAGAGCCATGTTCCGCAAAGAGAACAGCTACATGGTCGGTAACTTCCTTGGTCATGATAGCCGTGCCATCTTCTGCATAGAAGATTGGCAGGGGCACACCCCAAGCCCGTTGACGGGAGATTACCCAGTCGCCACGGTCACGAATCATATTGTAGAGACGAGTCTTACCCCAGCTAGGGAAGAAGTCTACTTTTTCAATTTCGTCCAAAATTTCTTGGCGGAATTTTGAAACGGAAGCAAACCATTGAGGGACAGCCCGCCAGATGATTGGCTTCTTAGTCCGCCAATCAAATGGATATGAGTGGGTGATTTCTTCTTTGGCCAGAAGCAAATCACCTAATTTTGCCAGAACCGTAGGCAGAACCTTGTCATAGAATTGGCCTTGGAAATCAGGTCCAGCTTCTTCGTTCATGATACCACGACTGTCAACGGTGACAGGGACCTCCAGACCATACTTAAGGCTAACATTATAGTCATCCTCACCAAAGCCAGGGGCGGTATGGACGATACCAGTACCAGAGTCAAGAGTAACGTGGTCGCCGACCATGACGATTTCTTCAACCTGGCTATCCCAAGGGTGTTCGGTGGTAATCAATTCTAGCTCAGCACCAGTATGCCGGTCCAGAACTTGGAAATCAGCCCAACCAAAGCGTCCAGCCAAATCATCCAAGAGTTCTTCGGCGACAACATACTTGCGGTCTTGACCAGCCACCTGCACGGTTACATAGCTGAAATCTGCACCAACGGTCAAACCACGAGAAGCTGTGATGGTAAATGGGGTGGTTGTCCAGACTACGATGTAGGTATCATTATCCAGCACTCCCTTGCCATCCTTGACCTTATTAGCATAGAAAAGGGAGGTTGAAACTAGATCATGGTATTCAATTTCGGCTTCAGCCAGAGCAGATTCAGATGACCAAGACCAGTAGACTGGCTTAGCACCACGGTAGATATAGCCCTTGTCAGCCATAGCACCGAAAACCCGAATTTGGGCTGCCTCATAGTCATGTGTCAAGGTAACATAAGGATTTTCCCAGTCGGCCGAAACGCCTAGACGTTTGAAGTCTTCCCTTTGCTTGTCAACTTGGGAGAGAGCGTATTCTTTACACATTTCCAAGTACTGAGCACGAGGAATTTCTTTGCGTTTAACCCCTTTTTTGGCTAGGACTTGCTCAATTGGCAGACCGTGAGTATCCCAACCAGGATTGTAAGGAGCCCGATAACCCATCATGGATTTTGAGCGGATGATAATATCTTTAGAAATTTTGTTCAGAGCATGCCCGACATGGATATTTCCATTAGCGTAGGGAGGACCATCGTGCAAGAAGAAAGAAGGTTTCTTTGCATTCAGTTCTTGCCGTTTACCGTAAATGTTAGCTTCCTCCCAAGCTGCTTGCCACTTGGGTTCTTTGTTGGGAAGGCCAGCACGCATAGGAAAAGCTGTTTTCCCAAGATTCAAAGTCTCTTTTAATTTCATAAATACACCTTTCGTTTTAATACTCAATGAAAATCAAACCTTGCCCAGGCAAGGAGCCACAGGCTATACCGAAGTAGGGTAGAGTGTATTATACCCAATTAAAATCAAAGTTAGCATCTTTGATACTTTCTAACGTAGCAAGCTCATCAGCGATTAAAAATCACTGATGAACTACGGTAATCGCTATGGCGACTTACCTAGCTACCTTACTAATTCCCTTTTCAAAATAATATCGATTTTGAAAAGGGAATGTCGTTTAAAAGTGCGGACGCAAGAAGAAATTATCCAGTGGATGATTTCTTGGAACTCACGTAGTTTCATTACGACACGAGGGTTAGGCCAGTCGATTTTACTGGCCTAACCGAGTTAATCAGGGGGCTAGCCAATCACTATTGAGATTGGCGTTAGACATCGCTACTTTAGTAGCTGATGGCTTTGCCCCGTGACAAATTTTGAGCCCTTCGCTCTCTAATTTTTAGGCTCAGGCAGATTTAGTCCACCGGACTAAATCTCTCTCAAAATTTCCGTTCTTAGCAACATCTGTAGTTGTTGCTAAGAATACCACTTTGGCGAAAGTATCGCTTTTAGAATGACTTCATTAGTTAATGATTTATATTCATTTTCCAGATGTAGTCGTATTGAGATAGTAAATTGCTAATTTTGAATTTCAAAGAGTATAATGACAGATCTCTTGATTTTCGAAGAGTATAAGTTTTGTTCTAATGGTTCAAAAAGAGCCCCCGTCCGCATAAGGACGAAAGCTCGTGGTACCACCTTAATTCAGAAGAACTGGAGTTCCCGGTCCTTCTCTCTGATGACGATAAGGGGGTCACCCTTCTAGCCTAATAAAATTTCAGCTGGAATAATCGGAAATGATAAGCGCTTTCTAAGAGATTACAGGCCTTACACCATCGCCTGCTCGCTGGAAATATTAGGAATCGCTCGTGTTTTCCACTGGACTAAGAACATTCTTAGTCTTGAATATTCAATTTAAAGGTTTGGGCTTCACCGCCAGCCAATTCAGTTGCTGACATTTCGGAAGTATCTTGAATAGTTGTTGAATTGGCTTGGTTAGCACTATCGGCTGCATCAATGGCTGCAGAAATTTCACCCAAATCAAGTTTTTGTGTTTCCTCAAGAATTCGGTTACTTTCTTCGACACGACGTTGCAATTCAGCCATTTCAGATTCGGTAAATTGACGAGTTGCATCATCAGTAGATTCTGATTCAACAACAGGCATTGTTCCAGCACTCGTAAGAGCCTGATTATCATCCAAAACCTTACCAACAACTTCCTTAAAGGCTTCATCTGAATTTTGCAGATAAACAGCTGTTGGTTGCAAGAGTTCATTCCACTCTTGCGAATTAATCATGTTCAGTTGACCTTCAATAGTACTCAAGAGACGTTGATGGAAAACCCGACTTTGACGCTTAAGGGCTTCTGTTTCAATGGCAACAGCTTTAGCTTCATCTGTTGAGTCACGCAGGATCTTGTTAGCGCGAGCCTTGGCCTCATCGATCAGTTGGTTAGCGTCGTAGTTAGCCTTGCTGAGCAAGTTGGTTGCTTGCGTATTGGCTGAGAATTTAACCTTTTCAGCGGTCTCTTGAGCCAAAATAACGGATTGACTCAAGGATTCTTTCATCTCATCGAAGTAAACCAGTTTTTCTTCAAGCGTTTTAATTTTTGCTTCCAAGTCCTTATTCTTGCGAGAAAGATCTTCGAAATCATCTACAAGATCATCAAGGAATGCATCAACTTCGCGTTCATTGTAGCCGCGGAATTTTGTGTGAAAAGTTTTGTCTTTAATATCGAGTGCTGTTAGTGCCATGTCACCCTCCTTATTTATTTTTTATCTTAACCCTTGCAGGTTGTAATCCTAAATCTAAACCAGCCTCACTCTTTTTCACCAAGTGGCTCAACCCCTTCTCCCAATTTAGGGCAAGCCCAATGGGAAAGTAAGTTTAACTAGTTGCGACCTTCTTCTAGAGAAGAAAGTCATCCTTTGTCTTCTCCAAAGCTCTGACGCTTGACCCATGCTTATGAATTTCTCAATCCCTCTCGTCTAATTCATATTCGATGATGTCTAAAAAGTTATCCACCTCGTCCTGGTTGTAACCACGAAGACTCGTAGGAAAAGCTTTTTGGGCAGCATCGACAGCAAGCTGCCAAGGCCATCGCTAATCTCCTTATTTTTTTGCGTACTTTTTAATGGTCAGTTTGTGCTTGCGGTTCTTAGATAAGCCATTATAACGATAGATTTCAAAACGGCCGTAACCCCGAACACTTACCAAATCCCCCAATTCAAGCAATTCTGCCGGTCGGGTCAAAAAACCATAATTGAGTTTGACCTTTTCCCCTTCCACCAACTTACTGGCGACTGTCCTTGATAGCTTAAAGGCCGAAGCGATAATCTTATCAAGCCTCATACTTGACACTAAAATATCCGCTTCCTTAGCATCATCCTTGGCTGGTACTAAAATTTGGGACCAATCCTGCTGTGCGATTTTCACAGTAGCTCGACCGATTTTAGTAACCGTCCTAAAGTAGTCCGCCAGAGGAGCATTCACTAAAATTTGTGCCCGATTGCCAGCCAGAATTATATCTCCAAAAACTGAGCGCTCAAGACCCAACTTATTGATAAAACTTCCCATGATTTGGGAGTGAGTCAGATGGTTGAACTTAGGATTGTAGCTAATTTCCAAGAGAGCTATCTCAAAATCGTCAGGCTCCAGCTCATAATAATCTGGAGCCAAGATAATTTTTGCATACTCTGTTTTTAGGAAGTCGCTTGAGAGAAAATATCTCACTCCCATCTGCCCCAAGACACTTTCGGCAATCTTGACCTGCCTAGGATCTAGAAATTCTGTTACCTGGTAGGTGTAAGTATCTTGAACCCGCTTAGCCAAATCTACCACTTTATCGATAAATGTTCTTTCTTCCTTGCGGAAGTGTTGGTAAATATCCTTTTCGGCCATTAGTAGAATAAGATTGGCAAAAGCCTTGCTAGAAATTGAAGAATGACAATTGCCACAACTATCGTAAAATCTAAGCCGGCTATTTGCAGAGGCAAGCGTCTCAGAGGGCTAAGTAAAGGTTCGAAAAATTCTTCCAAAGCCCGACCCAACCAAGATTCTCTGGCTCCTGGGAACCATGATAAGAGTGCATAGACTACCAGTAGAACTGACAGTATCCTAACCAGATAGCTAAAGGCAACAATAATGAAAACCATGATTAGCGACGCTTCATATCATAATCAAATGAAACCTCTTGGTTAGCATTTGATAGATTCATTTCTTCCATATCAACCACAACATCCTTTGGTGTCAAGAGGTACATAGAAGAACCGACCTTTTGCAAACTTCCATATAGTACACGACTAGCCCCATCAATAAAGTCCAAGCAACGACGAGCTTGCGCTTCCAACATGTATTGGAAATCAATCAGGACACATTCGTGCTTGATAAGCAGGTCGACGATCTCTTGAGCATCCTCGTACTTACGCGGAAACTTAAGAGCGATGGTCGTTCCGGCTGAGCTAGTTGGGATTGAAACATCTGCTGGACGACTTGGTCTTACATTATTTTCTTGACTAGCACGATTTTGGCTAACCACTTGTGGACGTTGCTGAGGAGCTTGTGGCCTTTGTGGCCGATTTTGTTCTTGTGTCATTTCTTGTTTTTGTCTTTGTGGACGTTGAGTCTGTGATGATTGTTGGGGTTGTCGCACAGGTCTTGGGCCTTGGACTTGTGGCTCAGATGCCTGGGTTTCTTCTACTTCATTTGCATCATCCGTATCAAAGTAGGAAACGATTTTCTCAAATCTGTCTTTTAAAGCCATGATTCTCTCCTATTCCTTAAAGAATGATGTTCCGATTCGAACAAAGGTCGAGCCATTTGAGATGGCAATTGGAAAGTCCCTGCTCATCCCCATGCTTAAATCATCGAAAGGCATATTCTTTATGTTTCTCTCTTTGAGACGCTGTCTCAATTCATTTGTTTGTTTAAAAATTTCGTCCAATTCACGGTCATCAGCAGTAATGGGTGCCATGGTCATCAAGCCGACTATTTCAAGTTTGTCCAAAGAAGCCAGCTCTTCCAGAGCACTACCAACTTGCTCTGGACTAAAACCATGCTTACTTTCCTCACCGGAAACATTCACTTGAAGAAAGCATTTGATGGTATGATCAGCTCGCTTTTGAATTTCAGCAGCAAGCTTGACAGAATCTAAGGCATGGAAATAATCAACATAATTGATAACATCCTTGACCTTACGTCTCTGAAGGGTGCCAATCAAATGCCAAGTTAAATCCTTGTCTTTAAGAGTCTGATACTTATCTAGGAATTTATCCACTCGATTTTCACCGATGTCTTTAACACCTAAATTCACCAATTGCTCGGCCACATGGCTGTCGACATACTTGGTGACAGCCACAATTGAAATATCGGATGCTGGACGGCCGGCCTTTGCAGCAGCTTGCGCCACTTGCTCATAGACGAAACTTTTATTCTTCTTTAAATCCATCATTACCGATTTTTGAAGAATGGTGGTGTTTCCAGTTCGTCGTCACCAGTATCGGCGTCAGACGCTGAGAAAGAAGAAACATCTAATTGACTATCTAGTTGATTTTCTGTTGGACGGCTAATGTTGTCACGACGAAGATCCCAATCTCCAAAGGCAGAGCTTTGTTGAACTGGCTGTGATTGACGTGGGGTTGCCTGTGGCATTTCACGATGTTCAGCCATATCAAATTCAAAATTATTTGGACGACGTTCGAAACTACCATTGTTAGGAGCTGCTTGTTCTTTAGCAGGACTAGCTTGTTTGAAGGTTCTTGGCTGTGAAGATACCCCTGAAACCCGCTCAAATTTTTCCGGACGGACACCGGTAGCGACAACAGTCACACGGATTTCGTCTTTCATGCTTTCATCGATAGCTGTACCCAACCAAATGTTAACGCCTTGACCAGCTGCTTGACTGACAATTTCTGAAGCTTCTTCGGCTTCGGTCAGAGTCATATCAAGCCCACCAGTAACGTTGACGATGACATCTTCGGCACCATCAATAGTTGTCTCCAAAAGTGGTGAGTAGATTGCCTTACGAGCAGCTTCGATAATGCGTTCTTCACCAGAACCGATACCAATACCCATCAGGGCGTTACCCTTGTTGGCCATAACGGTCTTAACATCGGCAAAGTCGAGGTTAATCAGACCAGGACTGGTAATCAAGTCGGTAATCCCTTGAACCCCTTGGCGAAGGACATTATCAGCTTCGCTGAGAGCTTCCAGAAGCGGAGTCTTCTTGTCAACAATTTCCAGAAGGTTATTGTTAGAGATAATCAAGAGAGTATCCACTTGTTCGCGAAGTTCATTGATTCCTTCGACAGCAAAGGTCCCCCGTTTATTTCCTTCAAATCCAAATGGACGAGTGACAACCGCTACTGTAAGGGCACCGAGTCCCTTAGCAATGCGAGCGATAACTGGGGCAGCCCCTGTCCCAGAACCACCGCCCATACCAGCGGTAATGAAGACCATGTCAGCTCCTTGAAGAGCCTCATTCAAAGTTTCTTCACTTTCTTCGGCAGCCTTACGACCAACTTCTGGTTGACCTCCGGCACCAAGTCCGCGAGTCAATTTAGGACCGAGTTGGATAACTGTCTCAGCTTTTGATGAACTCAAGGCTTGGATATCAGTATTTGCAGCGATAAACTCTACCCCTGCAACGCCTTCTTCAATCATGCGGTTGATGGCGTTACCTCCGCCACCACCGACACCGATAACTTTAATGACTGCACCTTGAACAGATGCAGCATCGAATGAAAATGCCATTTTGTTTCCTCACTTCAAATTAATCAAACATACTTCCAAAAATACCACGGACACGATCAGTCATTTTGGTCTTTGGCTTGCTTTCCTGCTGGTTAGCACCATCCTGAACCGGTTCTGGAACAGAGAAGTTATTAGCAGGTGTCTGTGGCTGTTGTGGTGCCACTTGTGGCGCAGCCGGTTGAGCCGGCTGGGGAGCAACCTGAGGGGTTACAGGCACAACAGGTTTCCGGCGAAGCATTTCTTCACCGAGAACAGCACCTTGGGCAATGATATCAACCTCACTCATAATACCGACGTACTCAACGAGACTGATAACATTAGCGAACATTGGGTTGCGGATACCAACTTGGTTTGGAATATAAAGTTTGACTTGAGTGCCAAAAATTTCTTGAGCCAGTTCCACAACGCCTGGAAGCATGGCTGCTCCACCGACCAGGACAATTCCACCTGGCAGGTCAAGCAGGCGACCACGTTCCAAATCTTGTTTAACGCGGTCAAAAATATGACGAACCCGAGCTGTGATAATTTCAGACAGGTAACGTTCAGAAATGTCTACAGGCTCATCACTGCCGACGCATTCGACTTGAGCTGTTTCCTTATCGCTGGCTTCAGCTAGATTAGCAGTCCCAAAGTTAAACTTGAGGGCTTCAGCGGTTTGGATTGAAGTTTGCAAGACCTTGGAAATATCCTTAGTGACAAATTCGCCACCTTCTGGGTAGATGTTAGTATATTGCAATTCCTGCGCTCGCATCGAGGCAACAGTTGTTTGGCCACCACCCATATCAATAACAGTGGCACCAAATTCCCGTTCGCCTTCATTGAGAACAGACTTAGCCAAGGAAAGCGGCGTAATAATAATGGTCTCAACTTGAATACCTGCTCGCTCAACAGTCGTCCGAAGGTTGTGCAGAATCGTACTTGGACCTGTGTAAATCAAACCACGCATTTCCAAGCGAACCCCCATCATACCGCGTGGATCGCGAATACCTTGGAAACCATCAACGATGAATTCCTCAGGCACTAGGGAAATCACTTCTCTCTCTGGTGTAATGCTTTTGGTAAGGGCTGACTGAACGACGCGCTCAATGTCTTCATCCTTGATTTCTTTTGATTCTGTGATAACAGGAATCATGCCTTGAGTCGGTTCAATTTGCAAAAGGTTTGCTGGTAAGCCGACATTGACTTTATCAATGCTGATACCCGCTTTTTCTTCTGCTTGGTCAACACCGTCCTTGATGGCATTGGCGGCTGCCTCGATATCAACAATAATTCCGTCTTTTACACCTGAACTAGGTACATTGCTCACACCGATGACGTTCATCTGTCCATCAACCCATTCGGCAACCAATACTTTAATCGAGCTTGTTCCTATATCCAAACCTGTAAAAAAGCCATTTCTAGCCATTCACTCGACCTCTCTTACTTTTCGATCTATTTCTTATCTAATGACCCTCCCGCTTTCAGGCAGAGTTATTCAGAAGGTATTATACCACAAAAAAACGGAAAATGTGCTTATTTTCAATTTTTTGTCATATATTCTTAATGCATTTAGTAGGCCAATACTACAATAAAAAAGCGAGACGAAAGTTTGTTTTCAGGAATTATCCAATCCCTGTTTTCAAACTTGTCATCGCTTTTTAATTATAATGTTTCCAAAAAGTCAATTAAAACTTGAGCTGACTGCCGGCCAGCCTGAATAATAAATTCATCAAAAGTGACATTGGCATCGTGAGCTGCGGTATCGCTCATAGCCCTGATGACAATGAAAGGAAGACCAGCTGCATGAGCTGCTTGAGCAATGGCTGCCCCTTCCATTTCAACGGCTAGGGTCTCTGGAAAATGAGCCTTAATACAGTCAATCTTATCCTGACCAGCAATAAAGCTATCGCTGGTAGTAATTAAGCCCACCTTACTTGGACGATGTTCCTTGTTAAAAACCTCCTTGAAGACCTCAAGAAAATGAGAATCGCTCTTGAAATAGAGAGGATGCATGGACATTTGACCATAGTCATAGCCAAAGGCTGTCAAATCTACGTCGTGGTAGGCCAGACGGTCTGCTAGGACGACATCACCAATATTAAGTTCCGGATCCACCGCACCAGCCGAACCTGTGTTGATAACCGCTTGAATACCGAAGTGATCTGCCAGAACGGCAACGGACATGGCTGACATGACCTTTCCCACACCCGATTGGACCAGAACCAAGTCATGCTGTCCCAGTCGTCCTGAATAATAGGTCTTGCCTAGAACCACTTCTTCTTTTTTGTCAGTTAGCTGCTCTACCAAGAGACTCAGTTCCTGCTCCATGGCAGCAATAATTCCAATTTTCATGATACTTCCCTTTTGATTTCAGTCTTCCAAAAAAATTAGGGCAAGTGTGGGACAGACAGTCATGAGGAGTTCCTCCTCACCCACAAAAATGCCTAAACTTGGAAGATTAGGTATAAAAGTCCTAGCCTCGTTATTTTTTCAACATCAGACACATTGACGTGGTAGAAGACTTGAGGCCCTTGCCTACTTCTGCTTATTCTTCTTGGAAAAGCATTTTTTCTAAACCTTTTATCTTATAGTTTAAAGATGGCATAAATTAAGATAGCCAAAAGAATCAGGACAACAATCAAAATCTTATTTAATTTGGACTGAAAGGCCCCTCGCTTGGCATTCTCAATCCGACGACTCTTGTAGGTGTATTGGGAGTCCTCCTCCCAATCGTCATCCTCATAGCTGTCATAATCCTGGTAGTCATTGTCCAAATCGGTATAAATTTGGGTTTCCTGACCATCCAAATAGTCGCCTTCCAATTCTTCACCTCGGTTAGCTCTAGCAATCATATCATCAGTTAATAGTGGTTTTCCCATAAGTGACTCCTCCTATTTAATGATTCTTCTCAGTTAAGGCATAGTACTGTAAGGCAATGATGGTCTTAGCATCTCGGATTTTACCGGACTTGACCAAGTCCATACATTCCTCATAGGTTAGTTCAAGAAGTTCCAGAAATTCGTCCTCATCCTGCGGTCGGGGATCAGGAACCTTTTGCAAATCCTTGGCTAGATAGAGTTTGATATGCTCATTACTAAAACCGACGGACGAATAAAATTCATAGAGGAGGTCTAATTCACCCGCATAACCTGTTTCCTCCTCCAACTCTCTAGCTGCGGCTTCCTTTTCGTGGCCAGCTTCCCCCAACTCTAGCTTACCAGCTGGAATTTCGTAGGAAAGGTCTTCAATTGCCTTGCGGTATTGTTTTACCAAAATGATTTTATTATCTGGAGTAAGGGCAAGGACAGCTACTGCACCATGATGGAAGACCAGCTCCCGATAAGAGGTCTGACCATTGGGCAATTGCACCTTATCCTTGGCCACAGTCATAATTTGACCTTCAAAGATGGTTTGGCGTTCTAGCGTTTTTTCTTCAAATTCCATAAAAATCTTCTTTCTCTTAGTCGTCCTTTTGCGAAGGATGGTGAGGCAGGCGAGTGGCATAACCTTCTTTATTAATTTGACGGCCGCGGGCAATGGCAATCCCGTCAGCTGGAACATCCTTAGAGATGACAGAACCAGCTGCTGATAGGGCATTGTCGCCAATTTCAATCGGCGAAATCAGGGTTGAATTGCTACCAATGAAGACATGATTGCCAATCTTGCTGGTATATTTATGCTTACCATCATAGTTGGCAATAATGGTACCTGCACCAAAATTGACCTCTTGACCAACCTGAGCATTGCCAATATAGGTCAGATGTCCCGCCTTGGTATTTTTATCCAGAGTTGATGACTTGACCTCAACGAAGTTACCAACATGGACTCCTTCTTTTAAGGTAGAGTCCGGACGCAGGTGGGCATAAGGACCAACCGTCACGCCAGCTTCGACTACAGAATTTTCAAGCATGGAATTGGTGATAACAGCATTTTGACTAATAGATGAGTCAAGGATATAGCTACCATTGGTTAGATAGGCCCCGCTGGCAATCTTGGTCTGACCCTTGAGGGTGACATTAGCTTCAATGGTTACATCTGGTTCAATGGTCACATCCACGTCAATATAAGTACTGTCTGGATTTTGGAAGCTTACGCCATTGACCATATGCCGATTGTTGATGCGGCGACGCATAATGCTTTCTGCCTTTGCCAAGGCTAAGCGGTCATTGACACCCAGGCTTTCATCGAAATCTCTCAGGGTAAAGGCCCCAACTTTTTCACCCGCTTGACGGAAAACAGAAATCACATCGGTCAGATAGTATTCCCCCTGAGCGTTATTGGTATTGATGCTTTTGAGGGCTTGGAAGAGGCGCTTGTTATCAAAGACATAGGTCCCAGTATTAATTTCCTTGACCTCTTGTTCAAACTTGGTTGCATCTTTTTGTTCAACAATCTTGGTCACTTCAGCATTTTGATTGCGAATAATTCGACCGTAGCCAAAGGGATTTTCAGCTGTTGCCGTCAGGATGGTCGCAACATTTTTGTGGTTGATATGAAAATCAATCAATTCCTGTAAACTTTGGCCCGTAATCAAGGGGGTATCCCCAGCGATAACCAGGGTTTGCCCTTCCAGTCCAGCTAGTTGCTCCTCAGCCATCATGACAGCGTGGCCCGTTCCCAGCTGCTCTGTTTGCAGGACAAACTCCGATTGGTCAGCTAGGATTTCTCTGACCAATTCTGCCTTGTGGCCAATAACCGTCACATTTTTAGCGGGTTGGATTGCAGAAACACTGCGGAAAACATGTTCCAGCATGGTAATACCAGAAACCTTGTGAAGCACCTTGGGCAGGTCAGACTTCATCCGAGTCCCTTTACCTGCGGCCAGAATAATCGCATAATTTACCATAGTTTTTTCCTTTCAAGGTCGACCAAACAAGGGTCAAGCGCTTTCGTTAATCTCAGTTTTTTCCCTATTAGAATACCATATTTTGGTCAGTTTTCCCAGTTGAGGTATAGGACATAAGATAAGCCTAGATTGAAAATCTAAATTTATCAGATTTTTAGCGTTTTTATGACAATCAATTATCAAAAAAAGACAAATCCCTAAATTGCTCATTATTAAGGCCTTATTTAAGAAAAAGGCTTTAAAATCTTCCCTCATGCTAAGCAACTTAAAATAATTTGGAAGAAAGGAAAAAAACTATGACTGAAAAGATGATTCAAAAAAACTTCAAGCGAACCGAGTTAAAGTATGTCATTGACCATGATACCTATCAAAAATTGAGCGAGGCCTTCAAAGATCACCTAGTGGCAGATGAGTTTGCACAATCAACCATCACCAATATCTACTTTGACACCTCTGATTTCCAGATGATTCAAAACGCTATTGCTAAAAAAGGAGGCAGGGAAAAGGTCAGAATGCGAACCTACCAAGCCAACCCCGACCTCTCAAGTCAAGCTTTCCTCGAAATTAAGAAGAAAATTAACGATATTGGCTATAAATTCAGAACTACGGCTAAAGCTAGTGAGATTCTTGAAGCTGTTGAGACCACTAAAACCGTTGAACACTTTGGCGACCCCAAGCTGGCTGACGAACTCAATCGGCTCCATCAAATTTACAAGCAACTGCAGCCCATGATGTACATCTATTACGATCGGCGTTCCTTCAAAGGGAAAGAAAATCCCAATTTACGGATTACTCTTGATCAGAATCTCATCTATCGACCTACTAATGTCAACTATCAGGCTGGAAAAACAGGCTACCCACTTTTAGAGCCAGACCATTACATTATGGAGATAAAACTGGTCGGCGAAGCTCCTAGCTGGCTGACAGCTATCCTCGATGAATTCGGTATTGAGGAAGACTCCTTCTCCAAGTATGCTCAATCTTATCTGGCTAGCCAGCAAATAAAAACAGGAGGCGGCGGACATGTCTGAGTTATTTCAATCTGTTTTCCCCAAAAACCCCAATCACTTGACTTTAATGATTGTTGTTGTGACTTTGGGAGTTAGCCTAATCCTAGGACTAATTTCCTCCTTGGCCTACCAATACAGGACCATCTACACTAAGCAGTTTGTTGTCAGTCTAGCTGTTTTGCCAACCTTGATTGCTATTATTATTTTCTTGGTCAATGGGCGTCTAGGTGCCAGTGTAGCAGTTGCAGGAACCTTCAGTCTGATCCGATTTCGGTCAGCTCAGGGAGGCTCAAAGGAACTAATCGCTATTTTTACTGCTACAGCCATTGGTATTGCCGTAGGAATGGGCTATTTAACCTTTGCTACCTGTTTCACCCTGCTTCTCTCTCTTATCAGTATCGGTTTTGAATGGTCAAAATTTGGTCAACACACTAGAACCCGTCGACAACTGGTCATAAAGACTCCTACTTTTTCAGACTATGATGAGCAAATCATCCCTATTCTCAATCACTATTGTAGCCAAGTTGATTTGCAAACAATTTCTAATAATAAGAAGGGACAGATTAACTTAACTTATCAAATTGATCTTGCAACCGTGGAGCAGGAACGAAAATTGGTTGAAGAAATTATGGCCCTACAAACACCCATCGAGGTCAAAATCTCACACGCACCAAGCAAACCCAAGGTACTCTAAAAGGCCCGCCAATTGGCAGGCTCTTTTATTTGCAAACAGATAAAATCCCAGAGCTAAGGTAATGAAGCGATCGCCTGATCTAGAACTGACATGACAGCTTGGCTGTGATCCAAAGCCTGCCGACTGCTGACAAAATCTTTTTCAGCAATAATCCTTTCAAAGGCAACAAATTCATCATACATCCGATGATGAAGATTGGTCTGACTGATATCTACGGACTCTTGACCATTGAGAGTCAGTTGAATTTTCGGCAGACTATTAGTTGGTCCCAGAATAGTCAGCGACCCTTTGTCGCCTTGGATGGTGGAACGGATTTCAGCAGAACAATCCTTAGCTCCAATACTGATCGCTTTGAAACTACCATAATCTAAGGCTAGAATGCCCGAGGTATCAACCCCTCTTTCAACATTGGCTAAATAAGCCACCTTATTTGGTTGGCCGAAGAGACCGACCAAGAGATGGATGTTGTAGATATTAAGGTCACGCAGGGCACCGCCACCCATAGCAGGGTTGAAGGCAGGGGCAATCTCGCCTTTTTTAAAGGCATCATAACGCGATGAATACTGGGAATAGTTGACAGTAACAATTTTAGGCTGGCCAATTTTAGCCAGATTTTCCTTTAAAGATTGGAAATTTGCTAAATATTGATTGGTGATAGCTTCCAGTAGAATAAGCTCCCGCTTGTCAGCCTCCTGACGTAAGTTGGCCAGTTCTTCAGCTTCCATAGTAAAAGGCTTTTCACAAATGACATGTTTGCCAGCTTCAAGGGCTTTTTTAGCGTAGTCATAGTGAGTGTGATTGGGTGTACCAATATAGACCGTATCGACAGCATCGTTGGCTAAGATCTCTGAAAAATCACTGGTGGCCTGTTTCAAGCCATAGTCCTTAGCTAGGGCTTGGGCCTTATCTAAGGAACGAGGCGTTGACATAATGGCCACCAAATCAATACCATTAATAGTTTGCAAAACGGGCAGGACTTCTTTAACAATCATTCCAGTCCCTAAAAGTGCTAAGTGCATAAGTTTCTCCTTACTTTAAATACCTACTAAGCTCATCCTGGTTATCAGCTAAGAGCTGACTGGTATAAACTTTTTCATCTTGAGAATTTTTAACCTTTTGCCAAAGCAGGGCTGCAACCTTCATGGGCTCACTATAATCTTGCGACAGGGGGTCCTGACGAAAATCTTTGACGAAACGGTTCCACTGGTAGGATTTTTCTTCTGGAGTCTCCTGTGAAACTAGGTCGGGATTTTCTAGTACTGCGATCAGATCAGCAACAGTAGCTTCCTTATCTTCTAGTCGCTCAACTTCTCTCAACTTGATAGCCATGGCCTTTTTGAAGGTGAATTTTTCTTGACCATAGTAGCTGGCAAAGAATTGACGAGCCTCCTTATCCAACTTAAAACCGCTATCCAAGAGTTTGGTTTCAGGGCTAATCTGATCAGCCTTCAAGCCCTCTGCAGGCTTGGTTCGTCTCAGTCGCTTTATCAGATTAGCCGGCTTCCCTTGTAAAAATTGCTGGATGTAGGCAGTCAACTCAGCCTTGGTCCCATAGCTGGGCAAACTGTAGTTGCGACAAATGCTTTCCAATTCTGTCTTATACCAGTAGTAGGACAGAAATTCCTCAGAACTCAAGTTTGGATTAAAGTCTGGTCTTTGGGTCATAGGGTATCACCTCCAATTACTAGCTTTATTATAGCAAAAAGGGAGCCAAAACAGATTACTTTGATGCCAGTGCAGTCAGCATAATCTGTTTGGCTCTCTTGCCTTTTTCTTGATTAAAGTCTTACACAATGCCGAGTTTATCCTTATATTTCTTGGCATATTTTTCGTAGTCTGGTTTTTCTGATTTGCTCAGAAAGAGAGCAATCCTTCCCTTCAAGGGCTTATCCCCATCTGTCTTGATTAAGGCAGCAGTTTTTTTATCCTTTTCTAGAAAAGCAACTGTATAGTCATCTCCGTCAATCTTAACCAAAAGATACCTCACACTGTTTTCAAATCCTTTACCAGTCACCTTGTAGCCTTGCTTATCGCCATCCATGGTAAAAGATTTATCAGAAAAATTGATGGTCGCATTTTGCCCTGTTGCATCCTGAACATACCACTTGCCTTGTAAATCCGCCTTTTTAAGGCCGCAAGCTGCTAAGACTAGCAAGGCCAATCCCAGACTAATCACTAATAATAATGTGCGCTTTTTCATAATAAACTCCCTTCAAGTGAACATTCGAATTAACATCCCTATTATAACATGCCTTAAAGAAAAGTTAAAACTATTTTTTACTTCATCGCTTCATCAGACAAAAAACTCTAAGCAAAATGATAATTTGATTAGAGTCTTCTATCTTAACCAATGATAGAGCCGTTTGGTACGGATTTATCAACTGTCAGAAGGGTTAAGTTACCTTCAGATTCAGCCGAAAGAATCATGCCTTGGCTGACATATTTTTTCATCATCTTGCGAGGCTTGAGATTGGCAACGATTTGCAATTTCTTACCAATAAGCTCTTGTTCATTCGGGTAGAACTTAGCAATACCAGAGAGAATCTGACGGTCCTCGCCGTCTCCAGCATCCAGGCGGAAACGCAGCAATTTATCTGAACCTTCGACCCTTTCAACCTCCTTGACCTCAGCTACACGGATTTCTACCTTGTCGAAATCATCGAATTTGATTTGGTTCTTGCTGGATTTGAGCTCAACCTCGTCAGGATTCCATTCCTTGGTAGCCTGTGGTTGATTAGAGGTCATCTGTTCTTTAATGTAGGCAATCTCTTGGTCCATGTCTAAACGAGGGAAGATTGGAGTTCCCTTAGCAACAACCGTCAAGCCTGCTGGCAGACTTGCTAGGCTGAGATTTTCTAAATCAAACTGATCTCCCATGCCCAATTGTTCCATGATGGCATTAGAGGTTGTCATCATGAAGGGTTGAATCAGGTGGGCAACGACCCGTAGGCTGGATGCTAGATGAGCCATGACTGCTGCCAATTGTTCACGGTCAGCATCATCTTTTGCCAATACCCAAGGGGCCGTTTCATCGATGTACTTGTTGGTGCAGGCAATAATGTTCCAGACTGCTTCTAAAGCTTTAGGGAAATCAACCGCAGCCATTTGTTTATGATAAGCTGCCAGATTATCAGCGACGACACTTGCAAGGTCAGCATCGAATTCCGTCACGTTCTCTTGGTAGGTTGGGACCTGACCATCGAAGTATTTGTTAATCATGGCGACAGTCCGATTGAGGAGGTTGCCCAGATCATTGGCCAATTCATAGTTAATCCGACCAACATAGTCTTCTGGCGTGAAAGTACCATCCGAACCGACTGGGAGTGAGCGCATCAGGTAGTAGCGAAGCGGATCCAGACCGAAGCGTTCCACCAACATTTCTGGATAAACGACATTACCCTTGGACTTGGACATCTTACCATCCTGCATGACAAACCAACCGTGGGCAACTAGGCGGGTTGGTAGAGGCAAATCAAGTGCCATCAGCATAATTGGCCAGTAGATAGAATGGAAACGCAGGATGTCCTTACCAATCATATGGATAACTTCATGGTCTGCATCGTTATGCCAAAACTTATCAAAATTAGTATGGTCAGCCTGACCATAGCCTAGGGCCGTAATATAGTTCATCAAGGCATCAATCCAAACATAGATAACATGTTTTGGATTCGATGGCACCTTAATTCCCCAGGTATAAGTTGTACGAGAAACGGCCAAGTCTTCTAGCCCAGGTTCGATAAAGTTCTTGAGCATTTCATTCATCCGACCATCTGGTTGGATGAATTCTGGATGCTCTTTATAGTAGGCAATTAATCGGTCTGCATACTTACTCATGCGGAAGAAATAGGATTCTTCTGAAACCTTTTCAACCTCGTGGTCCGATGGAGCAATCCCGCCAATCATCTTACCTTCTTCATCGCGGTAGACTTCTGCCAGCTGACTTTCGGTAAAGAATTCTTCATCAGAAACGGAATACCAACCGGTATATTCACCCAGGTAAATATCACCTTGAGCTAAGAGCTGCTCAAAGATTTGTGCGACAGTCTTTTCATGGAAGGCATCGGTTGTGCGGATAAACTGGTCATAGGAAATATCCAGTAATTGCCAGAGTTCCTTAACGTCTTTGGCCATACCATCAACATATTCTTGAGGGGTGATACCGGCCTCTTCAGCCTTTTGTTGAATTTTTTGGCCATGTTCATCAAGACCGGTCAAATAGCGAACATCATAACCCATCATCCGTTTGTAGCGGGCCAAAACATCACAGGCAATGGTCGTGTAAGCTGAACCAATATGTAACTTACCAGATGGGTAATAAATTGGGGTGGTCACGTAAAATGTTTTATTAGGCATTCTTCTCGTCTTCCTTTATATCAACTAGTTAATTGATGCTCCCTTCTTTTTTGAAGAGCTGGCACCAATCCTTTTATTTGCTTTTTTGACATCCCCAATCGAAATACGGCTGGGGTGGTAAATAGCTGAAACCCGCGGTTTCACAACAACTAATTATACCATAAAATCAGGGATGAAAAAAGACGAGAAAATCCTCGTCTTCTGGTTCTTCTCATCCTAAAAATGTCTGATGAATTCAAGCTTTCATAGTGAACTGACTAAACTTAAACGAGAACATCTCCTACCCTAGTTTATACATTATCAGTTAATATGATAGTTTTTTTCAAATTTGGCCTTTTGTTTTTTGAAATCTGACCTGAGGCTTTCCGCCTTGGCATCAGATAAGTGGTGGTAGACAGCCTCAGAAATCTTCCGACCTGACTTATCTTGCGTGACGATTGTCAGCTTATCACCATCTACACTGTAAGAGCGGCTATAGTTATAGCCTTCTGCAATACTTGCGATGTACTTCTTTGTTTCTTGAGCATTTAGATATGAATAGTAACCCTTAAGCTCTGATTTAATCAGTTTGGTAACCTTATCCTTGTACTCTCGATTTGAAACTCTAAAGTCAATCGTTTTATCCCATTGATTGACTTGGTAGATGTCATTTAAATAACTTCCAAGTGGAAGATAGGGTTGATTTCTGGCTTCTGTTGAGAATGAGTACGAATCTTCTTCAAACCGCTTCTGCTTACTAACAATGACAAAGTCTTGATAATGGAACTTCTTATCCTTATATTGGTTAAGGACATTCACCCATTTATCCTCATCCTGGTCGTAATAATGCCACTCAGTTAATTGCCAAGTTCCTTCTATATTTCCATCATTATTACGCCAAAAGGCATAGCCGCCTGCTCCTGCGAAAGCCAAAAAGAGGAGGGCCACCAAAGCCAAGAGAACTCTTGGCCACTTGGACTTCTTCTTTTGCGTGGTCTGACTTGTAGATTGACTGCCCCCAGCCATAACTTCTGGTCTCGACTGACTTGGGATCGCTTGAGTCTGATTAGAATTTTCAACAACCTGTCTATCCTGAGGTGCTTGATGAACACCGCCAAAACTGGCTCGCTGAACAGCCTTGCCTGCCTGGCTAGTTGATTGAGCCCGAGTCTGACTGGCCTGTTCAGAAGGACTTTCACTTGCAACCGCATTCGGTTTCGGACGTTCCAAATCAGATGGCTGAGGTGGTGTCAGCTTCCTGCCAAATTTATCTCGTTCGGGTGCCGGACGTGAAAAGACCGGCCTCTCCTTATCTGCCTCAGCCTGATTGTTAACTTCCGGCCTGACAGATTTTTCCCGAGAAGGACTAGGGATAACTCCCGCTTTAGCAGCTGCCACCAACTCATCGGCCGTTGGCTTTCGGCCATTAACCGATTCAAACAACTCTATCCATTCTTGTTGATTCATGTTTATAATCCTTATTTCCTTTAATCAATTTCATTATATCTTAGTGATCTTTTTCATTATATCATAGATAGGCAAAAGCTTCGTGAAAATCTTAAGATATTCTAATAATTTTTCCCCTTTTTACCCTCCTCTTCCATCTAACCTAGGGTTAAAGGCAGAACTGGAGGAATCAGTAGTCTTCTGGCTACGAAAAAGAAAATCCTCCCTGTTTTTCAGCTTCACAGGAAGGATTAGATGGTTGTAGAAAGGAAATGAACGCTATAAATACTTTCTCTCCGTGGTCCAAGTCATCTCTCGGAAAAATGGGTGCGACTTCATCTCCAAAAAGACGGATGGTTCTGAGGGTATCTTCATGAGGCATAGAGCCAACTGGAATATGTAGCATGAAACGATCCAACTGCAGAGTCTCAATAATTTTAATCATTTTCTTAGCAACTTCTTCTGGATTGCCAACAAACATGGCACCATCAGGACCGACAGCCTCCAGATATTGGGACTTGGTCATTTCTTGCCAATGCGGGCGGTCCTTTGCGATATTGTCCACTGTCTGCTTAGTAGCATAAAAGTAGTTCTCAATAGCTGACTGACTATCCTCCTCAATCCAGCCCCAAGAGTGGGCCGCCACTTTAAGATTTTCAGGATTATGGCTATACCGGCTGCCGATTTCTTTATAAACCTGAACGAGTTGGCTAAAGGCTTTGGGATCCCCGCCAATGGTCGCATAGACAATGGGCAAACCTAGCTGGGCAACCTTAACTGTCGAGTCAAGGTTCCCACCTGTCGCCACCCAGATTGGCAGCTCTTTTTGGACCGAGCGAGGATAGACCGAACGATTATCTACCGTCTGAGTGAATTTTCCTGACCAAGTCAGTTTGGGATGTTTTCTAACTTTTAACAACATGGCCAACTTTTCATCAAAGAGTTGGTCATAGTCCTTCAAATCATAACCAAAAAGGGGAAAGGATTCCGTAAAGGAACCTCGTCTTGCCATAATCTCAGCCCGACCATTAGATAGGGCATCAAGGCTTGCATACTGCTCGTAAACTCTGATTGGGGCGAGTGAGGACAAAATGCTGACTGCACTGGTCAAGCGGATATGTTTAGTATTAAGGGCGGCGGCTGCTAGAACCATTTCGGGGGCTGAGACTGCGAAATCCTCCCGATGGTGCTCGCCAATTCCAAAAATATCCAAGCCGACCTAGTCAACTAGCTCAATTTCCTCGACTAGGTTACGAATGCGTTGGGCATGTGAAAGAGTTTGGACGGTTTTCTCAATTGGAGTTGTTTCTCCAAAACTGGTAATTCCTAATTCTATCATTTATTTTCCTCCATCAAATTTGATAAGGAGCATATTATCACTAGTTAGTGCTATACTCAAGCAGTTTAACTCACAATAAATTTCTCCTGACTCTTATTGCTTCTCCATAAGACTGGTGACATGCCAATTTGACAAAAGTTCAGAGACTTACTCCAAAACTGACCCTAGACCTTATTTATAGTATAATAGAAATGAAATCCAATGATTGGAGATTATTATGGCTATTCAATATAAGAAAAACGATGAACTTGAAAAGATGCTAGAAGGATTCGCCAGTTTTCCTGATTTCGACGGGGGCGATGATCCTAAACCTAAGAAAGATAAAAAAGAAGCTGAGAAGAAATAAGTGCCATGGCTATTTTTCAGAACTTGCCAAGCAGTGTCCTCCAATGGATGGCCATCTTTTTGTCAATCATCATTGAGGCACTGCCTTTTGTCCTTCTGGGCTCGATTGTATCAGGCTTCATTGAGGTTTACTTGACCCCAGAAAGGGTCCATAAATACCTGCCCAAACAGAAATTTTTACGAATTTTATTTGGGAGTCTGGTCGGTTTTATCTTTCCATCCTGTGAATGTGGGATTGTCCCCATCATCACCCGCTTTTTGGAAAAGAAGGTCCCCAGCTACACGGCAGTCCCTTTTTTGACAACGGCTCCCATCATCAATCCCATTGTCCTCTTTGCCACCTATTCGGCCTTTGGGAACTCCTTTTATCTGATGACGCTGCGCCTAATTGGAGCCCTCCTTGTTGCCATCTGCTTGGGAATTTTACTGGGCTTTTTTGTCAATGACAATATTCTCAAAGACAATTATGTCGTCCACGAGCAGGAGGATTTCAGTCAGCTTTCTTGGGGAAAGAAGCTCTTTCACGCTCTAGCTCACGCTATTGATGAGTTTTTCGATACGGGACGCTATCTGATTTTTGGAAGTCTAGTGGCTTCCGCTATGCAGATTTATATTCCTACACATATTTTGCGGACTCTGGGCAAAACGCCCCTTTTAGCTATCTTGGTGCTCATGTTAATGGCCTTCATTCTCTCACTTTGTAGTGAAGCTGATGCCTTTATTGGAGCCAGCCTTTTATCGACCTTTGGTGTTGGTCCTGTGATGGCCTTTCTCTTGATTGGCCCTATGGTTGATATTAAGAATTTAATGATGATGCTTAAGTCCTTTAAACTCCGATTTATTGGACAGTTTATTGGAGTGGCTAGTTCGGTCATCATCGTCTACTGTCTGTTTGTGGGGGTACTATAAATGATTCGATTTCTAATTTTAGCTGGCTATTTTGAGCTGACTATGTACCTACAACTATCAGGTAAGCTCAACCAATACATCAACATTCATTATTCTTACCTAGCCTATATTTCTATGGTGCTCTCTTTTATCTTGGCTATCATCCAGCTGATAATCTGGATGAAGAAGATGAAAATGCACAGTCATCTCAGGGGAATCTGGGCCAAACTGTCCAGTCCTTTGATTCTTGTGCTCCCTGTCATGGTTGGCCTACTGGTTCCAACCGTGGCCCTAAATTCAACAACGGTTTCTGCCAAGGGCTATAGCTTTCCTTTGGCTGCTGGTTCGTCAGGGGGGACTAGTGCTGACGGAACCACCGTTCAGTATCTCAAACCTGACACTTCTGCCTACTTCACTTCTTCTGCTTACAAGGCAGAAATGCAAAAGGAAATCAAGCCCTATTTGCGTAAGGATAAAATTGAGATTACCACGGAGAATTATATGGAGGTCATGGAACTCATTTACCTTTATCCAGACCGCTTTGTTGGTAAGACCATCACCTACACGGGTTTTGTTTACAATGACACCAATCAGAAAGACCATCAATTTCTCTTTCGCTTTGGAATTATTCACTGTATTGCAGACTCTGGTGTTTATGGTCTTTCTACAAGAGGCAATAAGCAGCATTATGAAAACAATACCTGGATTCAGGCCACTGGCACCATCCACATTGAATATAACCAGGCCCTTAAACAAAGCCTGCCCGTCTTAGAGATGTCAAAATGTCAACAGGTTACTAAGCCTGACAATCCTTATGTCTATCGCGTCTTCTAAGAGAATTAGTATGACTCTCCAATTTCTAGTATGCAGCTACTAGCTCCTGACATTTCAAGATAAAAAAATATCATTCTAGGACTTTTTACTAGTCAATTTCTAGTATTGAGATATACTGGAGGTAGGTGTAACGTTTATTATGATAAAACTAGATTACTTTTATTCTTTTTCCAATGTAATCATTCTTTCCTAATTTGACCTATAAGAGTGATCTAACATATAAATATTACATCCTAACTACTACTTCTTTAGTTGCCTTGTCCTTGTGATAAGGTAAAAAAAGCCTGTCCTTAGGGACAGGGCTTTTTTTACCAACTAATTTTAGGCTAGCTTATGCAGCCTAAATCTAGGGACTGGTTAAATTATAATATTAAAAGGAAGCTAGGACAAAGAGCCCTAGCCTCCTTATTTTGCTATTTAAAGCAAGCCTTCCAATAAGCCTTGCATAAATTCCTCTGAATGGAATTCACCGATGTCATCAATCTTTTCACCAAAACCAATGAACTTAACGGGGATATCCAATTCCTGGCGAATGGCTAAGACAACACCACCCTTAGCGGTTCCATCAATTTTAGTCAGAACTAGCCCAGTCAGTGGAGTAATCTTTGAAAATTCTTTAGCTTGGCTAAGGGCATTTTGACCAGTTGAAGCATCCAGCGCCAAGAGAGTTTCGTGGGGGGCATCTGGCACAACTCGTTTGACAATTCGGCCAATCTTTTCTAACTCAGCCATGAGGTTCTCTTTATTTTGCAAACGGCCAGCCGTATCAATCATCAAGACATCAACGCCTTCGGCAACTGCCTTTTCCATGCCGTCAAAAACGACACTGGCCGGGTCAGCCTTTTCAGGACCAGTTACTACCGGCACACCAACTCGATTGCCCCACTCAACCAGCTGAGCAACAGCTCCAGCTCGGAAGGTGTCGGCTGCGATTAGCATGACCTTCTTTCCTTGATTCTTATACTTGTAGGCAAGCTTCCCGATTGAAGTCGTCTTACCGACACCATTGACACCAACAAAGAGCATAACAGTCAGGTCATCTTGGAAATTAATTTTTTCATTGAATTGGCCATCTTTTTCATAGATATCAACCAATTTTTCAATGACCACCCGCCGAACATCTTCAGTCTTCTTGGCATTTTCCAGTTTGACCTCATAGCGTAATTCCTCAGTCAGATTGGTAGCCACTTGGACACCGACATCAGAAAGAATCAGCATTTCTTCAAGGTCTTCAAAGAATTCCTCATCGACACGGCGGAAGTTAGCAAAGAAGGCATTAAGACGAGCGCCAAATCCGGTCCGAGTCTTTTTCAAACTGCGATTATACTTCTCTTGCTCGCTTTCTTGGTTTGCTGGGCCTTCCTCATTTTCTGGGACTGCACCCGCTTGAATCTGCTGACTGACATCAGTCGCTGGAGCCTGTTCTTGTGCCGAATCTTCTGGTTCTGCGGCCTCCTGGTCAGCTTTTGAGAAAACTTCTTCGGAGCCAGCAGTATCAGCTGCTTGCTCAAAATCTTTTTGGGGGTTGGCTTCCTCATTAGAGGTCTCCGCTTGCACAATTGGAGCAACTGTGGAGTGTGAATTTTGGCTAGCTGAGGCAGCCTGAGACTGCTCTTCTCCTGAGACTAGGTCAGCCTCTGCCGACTTTACGGCATCAGTCTCTCCTTCAGCTTCAGACTTTTTTGGGCCGTCAATGACCTCCGAAAAAATCTCTTGACTCTTATCTTCTGAACTGGCAACTGTATCTGACAAAATATCATTATCTTCGGCCAAAGATGACTTAAGAGCATTGTAATCGGCCATAAAGTTCTCAGAATCGAGCACATCCTTGACCCAGTTAGGGTCCTTAGTCTCAGAGGCCAGCACCTCAATGGACTCAGAAAGTGATTGGTGCCCACTCATTTCCGAGGTAAATTCTGAACTGACTTGAGATTCTTCAGCTGCTGGCTGAGGCTGAGAGGATTGAAGCTCCTCTTCTTCTACAGCTTCTGAACTTACTAAAATCTGTTCTACTTCTTCTTTTTTCTCCTTCTTCTTACCAAATAGGCGATCGAATAATCCCATATATTTCTCCTTTATCTAATAATTACTCTACTAGTCGTTCATATCTTTACTAACAGGGACTAGCCAGTTATTTTTGCAAAATATAGCGGTCGACAGCTTCTGCCACACCGGAGTTTTCATTAGTCCGACTTGTGACAACTTTAGCTGTTTCTTTGACTAGGGGGACACCATTAGCCATGGCGACACCCAGTCCTGCCCATTTTAACATAGTTAAGTCATTTTCTTCATCACCGACTGCCATGACCTGACTAGCATCGAGGCCTAGATAATCACAGAGTAGCTGTAAGCCTACGGCCTTATGCACGCCCTTAGGCATGATTTCCAAAATAATTTCCCGCGACTTAAAGACCTCGTAGTCTTGACGCAGGCTATCTGGCAATTGGGCAATTCTTTGGTCCAGATAATCTTCTGGACAGACGGTGACAATCTTATTGTAAACAATATCTCTTGGAAGCTGGTCTAAACTAGGAATTTCCACAAAGGTCAAGAGAGGATTGGCCAAATGATAAAGAGATTTCTGACCTCGGCTGGGAATACTGTAGACAATCCCATCTGACAGGACATCAACCGGCAAACCAAGAGGTTCGAGGACACCGTGGATATTCTCAACATCCGCAAATGCCAACTCGTGCTTGGCCAAGATTTGACCAGTATTGCGTTGAACGAGGCCGCCATTAAAGGTGATGCTGTAATCCTCTGGACTGACTAAATCAAGCTCATCTAAGAGATTGCCAATAGCAGCAAGCGGTCTCCCCGTTGTGATGACGACCTTGACACCTTTTGCATGAGCCTCTTTAAGGGCTCGTCGGTTCTCTAGACTGACTTGCTTTTGGCTATTAAAAAGTGTGCCGTCCAAATCTAGGGCCAATAGTTTAATTTCTGTCATTTACTCTACCAGTCCTTCCATATAAGAAATAACTGCCTCATCATTGCAATGACCAATAACCTGATCTGTAATAGCCTTGACCTCTTGTCTCGCATTATCAGTAGCAATAGCTTGGCCAGCAAACTTCAGCATTTGATAGTCATTCATATTATCCCCAAAGGCCAAGACCTGGTCTGGATTGATATCCAATTTTTGGCACATGGCTGCTAATCCTGTTGATTTATCAACATTGGCTAGGACAATATCCAAGGACTGAAAACCAGTTGTCATGGCTGTCGCACCATCCAGATGCTGATTTAGCCAAGCTTCCCGCTCATGAATGGTTTCTTCCTTGAAATTAACAGTAATTTTGAAAATATCATCGTCGATATCTGCCAAATCGGTCACTCTTTGAACATTTTCATAGTAGTCCTTAACGAAATCAATATAGTCAGCAGAAGCGGTTTCCAAGGCATAAGCTCCCTGACGGCCAGATAGCATGTAGCCCGTCAAATCAGGCAGGTCATCCAAGAGTCCCGTCAATTTCAGATAAAAATTTTTCTCCATTTTAGCTTCAAAAAGGACCTGATTATCATGGAGGACAAAGGAACCATTTTCAGCAACAAAGGCAAGGTCATGTTCAAAACCAGAAAAGACCTTCTCTAGGGCAATCATAGCCCGACCACTAGCCACAGTGAACAAGATTCCCTGCTCTTTCAACTTGGGTAAAAGTCGGCTCAGACGATTCTTATCATAGCTGCCATCTTCCTTAAGGAAGGTCCCGTCCATATCTGTTGCAATCAATTTAATATTTGACACGCTATTCTCCCTGTAAATTAAAGAGTGAGTTAAAGCGAGGACTTGACCATGCAGTTATGGCCCACTCTTCTTTGCTTAAAAATCACTTATAACCATTGTATCAGAATTTCTCGTTTTTTTCTGCCTCTTGGGAATTTCGCAAGAAACTTATCATTATTGTCAAAACTTTGTTATCTTCTTGTTACTGAAAATGTTGGCTCTTGCCTTTTATCATTCACTCAGGCTACATCAATTATAAAAGAGGATAAGACAGAGTCCTAACCTCTTTATTTTTCTCCTAGGAATTCTGAGAAAGGAGTCTCACAGTCACTGGAGAATTCCTCTTATGCTCCTAAACCTCTATGATAGTTCCTCTGGATTAGAGGCAATCAGTACTTTTAGTTCTTTTCCATCTGCCATAGCTGCGAAGGCATCACGCCAATGCTCTAAATCATAAACAGCTGTTACCATTTTTTCAGCATTAATGGCTCCCTTGCTTTCCAAGTGAATGACAATATCCCAGTCAAAAGGATTTTGCGAGCGCGAACCAATATAATTAACTTCATGTTGAATAATCGTTCGTTGATCCATAGCATTCAAGTCTTTTGAAAATAGTCCAACTTGTTGCAAAGTTCCACCTTTTTTCAATAATGGTAGAGCAGTATTAACCGCTTGTATGGCTCCTGAACAATCATAGACAATATCTAAACCAACACCATCGGTAACCTGCTTCACAATTGGTTCTAAATCTTCTTTTTCCGTGTTGACAACAATGTCTGCTCCCAGCTCCTTGGCAATGGCTAAGCGTTCTTCATCCCTTGTTGTTCCAGATACAATGGTAAAAGCTCCAATCTCCTTGGCGATTTGTAAAGAAAGCAATCCCATTGGCCCAGGGCCGATAATCAAAATCTTATCATGCAAAGATAGGGGAGTCTTTTGATACATGGCATGGACACAGGAAGCCAGAGGTTCGGACATGGCGGCTAACTTGTAACTAACATTATCTGGTAAAATGTGAACACTTTCTTCCCTAGTCAAGACATAATTGGCCATACTACCAAAGGCCTTGGTTCCTATGCCAGAACGATTCTCACAAAGATTATACTCCTTATTCTTACAGTAGACGCACTCTCCACAGGTGTCAAAGGTTGTTTCACTGGTTACACGATCGCCAACCTTCACTTTCGTCACATCTTCACCAACCGCAACGACCTGGCCGGAGAATTCATGCCCCAAGACCAAAGGGGTAACGGCATTTTTGTATGCCCCTTTAAAGGTGTGAATATCTGTTCCACAAATACCAGTGTAGGCAACTTTCAGGAGTACACGATCGCCATAAACCTCAGGAACATCTATTTCCTGAAGGGACATGTGATCATAGCCGGGTTCTGTTTTTAATACTGCTTTCATTTTTTTAGGAATTGTCATATCTTTATGCCTCCTTATCATTGCACAGACTAATAAATATTAGTAAAGAATTTGCCATCAGTCATCCATTAGAATAGTGACTTCAGTAGTTGTGATAATTTCAAGAAAATCCAGTTCAGGATATTACCACTTACTAAGTCAGATAATCAAGCATTATCGGCCCTCTTATCTGACTGTCGCAAACGTTAAGGAAATGGGCCATTAAAATACCTCTATTTCCTACGAGGTGGGACAAAAGAATCCAACCTCGTTACTTTTTCAACGTCAGACAGTCTGACGCAGTGGTTGATTGGAGGTACTTGTCCCCTTCGGGACAGGTCCAACAGTCTGGGGGTGAGACGACAAAATCAATTTCCTTGAAATCACGATTTTTGTCTCACTCCCTAAACTTCTTTACTAAGTCCAATAATCGAGCATTATCGGTTTTCTTATCTGACTGTTGTAAATAAGGGAGTGGGAACTTTACTGCTCCACTCCCTCCCTAATTTTCTTACAAAACCGCCTGCAATTTCGTCTTGATTTCATTGTCATCCATGAGGTTGTCAAGACCAATCAAGTGCCCCTTGGTCCGTCCATCCAATTCGTGAATCAAGTGATTAGAGGCAACCACGATATCGTATCCGGAAGCCAAACCTTTAGCTTCACCGACTGAGCAGGAGGCAGATTCAATATCTGTTACACCTAGTTGACGTAAAGCATTTTCAACTTTCATTTTGATAACCATTGAGGAACCCATACCGTTTCCACATGCTGTAAGTACTTTTACCATAATATTATCTCCTATTCTAGAAAGGTTAAATGAACAATAGTTGAGTTTATTCTTCAGCAGTAACTTCACCACGATAGTAGGCCTCCTTATCTTTAGCCTTGGCAAACTGGATTTGTGGAATGGCCAGAAGGAAGATTGCCACGATGGCATAACCAATAAGGCCTGCGTATTTGAAGAGGTAAGCAAATGGTACCCATGGAATTTCAAAGTCGATATTACCATGGTAACCGCCGAAGCTTGCCAAACCGAGTAGTGCTACTGCGAGGGCACCAACGGCAACCTGCAGCACACCGGAGATGAAGGACAGGATAACCGCTGCCTTCCAACCGCCTCGCTTATCGGCATAAACAGCGATGGCTGCGTTATCGAAGAAGACAGGTACGAAACCTGTGATAATCAAAACTGGATTCTTGAAGATAATCAAGAGAGCAATGGTAATCAATTGACCAATCAAACCGTTCGCAAATCCGAAGAGGACGGCACTGGCTGAACCAAATCCGAAGGAAGCTGCAACATCGACTGCAGGGAAGGAACCTGGCAAGAGTTTGTTCGAAATCCCTTGGAAAGCATTAGTCAATTCACCGACGAACATCCGAACCCCTTGCATCAAGACAAAGAGGTAAACAGAGAAGGTGAAGGCGGTTTGAATCACGTACATAAAGTAGGATTGCTTGGTTGGATCATAAAGAGTACCAGTCGTAATAACATCCTTGTTGGCCATAATATCTGGTCCAAGGATAGCCAGAATAGCACCAAAGAAGATTAACATAAGGGTGGCAGAAGCAACGACTGTATCGTGGAAAATATTTAAGAAGGCTGGCAATTTGAGGTTGTCCAGATTATCTTCTTTTTTCCCAAGTTTGGGAGCGATTTTATCCGTAAACCAAATCGCAAACTGTTGTTGGTGCCCGATGGCGAAACCACCACCACCAGTCAGCCTTTGAGTTGGCTCAACTGTCATATTTGAGCTGACTGCCCAATAGAGACCACAAATGAGACCAACTGCGACGGTTCCCCAAACCTGATTGTGGAAGGCTGGAATCAAGAGGATGACCATCAAGGTAACGGTTGCTGCCTGCTGAACCATGATATGACCTGTAATAAAGAGGGTCCGAACCTTGGTGATTTTACGGAAGGCAACCAAGAAGATATTAAAGAAGAAACCAATCAAGAGAGCTGTTGTCGCCGTCCCAACGAATTCAGGAAACTCCTGAGCAATTTTTTCATTGGCAGCAGTCAGACCGAAATAAGGGTCAATAACAGTCGCACCAATTTTAAATTTATAGTTGAGGGCTGCTAGGATTGGTCGGAAGGTGGTAACCAAACCGCCAGAACCAACATCCAGAATCATATAGCCGACTGTCGCCTTGATAAAGCCTGCAAAGACATCGTGCAGTGGTTTCTTGAGTAGCAAGTAACCAATCAGTACCAAAAGGCCGACAAAGAAGGCTGGTTTCTGCAAGATATTTTGCGAGAACCAATTCAGAATATCAAGTAGTATATTCATAAGCGACTCCTTTACTTAAAGTATTTTGTTTTCCTATGCCTTCATTCTAGCAATGTAAGCGTTTTTATAAAAGACCAAAACTCCCACACTTATGTGTTCAAAAATGTACTCCAACTTCTCTTTTTCAAATTAGCAATTAATAGCAGCCTCTCTCTTTTAGACAGTAGCTATTTCCAATAAAGAAACAAAAGAAGCGAGAAAGGCAAGTCCTGTATCAAACAGATGCCCTTAGAAAAAAATAAAGACTGAGGCTTTTTACCTCAGTCTCTCACTAAAAAACTTAATTTTTTCTGATGTCATACTTTTTCTTGATGGGGATGCAGTCCGTATAGTGACCTGTTCCATCCTCATTTGACGTTTTCTACCACAAGGAGCGTTTTCTGAGTTTTTCCTCATAAAAACTACCCTCAACGTAGATCTGCAAAATATCCCGCAAAGCTTCCAAATCAAACCCCTTGGCCAAGAGTTCCGCATCAAATTGAGCTTTTTTCTGATTGGCCGGTTCAATCAAGCTTTTCCCTTTGGCAGTCAAGGAGAGAAGGCGGCTCCGCTTATCGGCCTGATTAGTCTGACCAACAACCAGTCCTTTTTTAATTAAGGATTGAACCAAACGGCTAGGACTCTTCTCTTCACAAATTAGTAGATTCCCCAGCTCTTTTAGGGTCAGAGGAGCATACTTATCTAAGACCAATAAAACTTCACTTTGGTTTGGAGTAATCCCCAAGGGAGCTAACAAATTGGCCATCCTACGGACAGCTAAATTTTCAGCGCTCCTAAACAAAGAACGAATGGTTTCACCTTTTACAGACATCTTTACTACACCTCATCAAGATACTATTTTTATAGAGTTGTTTTCTGGTTGACATTTAAATTTTGAACAGTTAAACTAATCATAACTAGATGACATATCATTAAATGATTCTTTTTAATTTTATAAATACTATTATCCAGAAAGGGTGCCCATTATGCAAGAATTACGACTTCTAGGTCATTCGAATCTCTCTTTTTCCCCCTTGGGGCTAGGAACTTGGCAGTTTAGTAATAAGGATAAGGGTAGAACCTGGTGGCGAAAAATAGATGATCAAACCGTTTATGATATTATCAAAGTAAGTCTTGACGGTGGTATCAACTGGCTCGATACTGCCGAAGTCTATGGAAGAGGAAATTCAGAAAAGTTTATCGGACGTAATTTGCAACGACTAGGTTCTAAAGAAGCGCTAGGGAGCAGAGTCTATATCGCCGACAAGTGGTTCCCCCTGTTGCGGTCGGCTGATACTATTCCCGAGACAATAAAAACCCGTTTGGACTACTTACAAAGGGATTCTATTGATCTCTACCAAATTCATCAACCCACCTCTCTCTCCAGCCTTTACCGCCAGTTAAGGGAATTAGCCAAGTTGCATGAGATGGGGTTCATAAATGCCATCGGTGTCAGCAATTTTACGGCCAGACAGATGGAAAAGGCCGATGATATTTTGCAAAGATTCGGTCTTCGTCTCTCTTCCAATCAGGTCAAGTACAACCTTTTACACCGTAAGCCCGAAAAAAATGGGGTGCTTGAACTGGCCAAAGAGCGAGGAATTTCCATCATCGCCTACTCTCCTTTACAACAAGGAGTCTTGACCGGCCGCTTTCACGACAATCCTGAAAGTATTCAAGAAATATCTAAGGTCAGACGGATGAATTCTGGACTAAGTCAGAGAAATCTTATTAGGACTCAACCCTTAATTGACCTCCTCAAACGTCTAGGACTAAAATACGGCAAATCTCCTGCCCAAATTTCTCTCAATTGGTTGATTAGAGCCCATGGCGAGACTGTTTTTGCTATTCCGGGTGCCAGCAGTCGATTCCAAGCTAGGAGTAATCTTGAGGCTCAATGCTTCGAACTCAGTCAAGCAGATATTGAACAGTTGAATCATTGGGAAGAATTATAAACCGCTCGTTCTATGAACCCTATTCTTAACCTTAAGAGGCCGACCCAACTCCTTATACTCAGCAAACATCAAAACTTTCTTTACTTATAAAAAAGGCTATCTTTTTTCACTGATAGTAGCGAACGAAGTGAGCTAAATCTGATATTTTCGCTGTAGTGGTATTATCAGTGATACTGAAAGTGTCACTGATAACGGGATTTTTGAGAGAGATTTAGTTCGGTGGACTAAATCTGCCTAAGCCTAAAAGTGAAAGAGCGAAGGTGCTCAAAAAATATCACGGAGCAAAGGTCTCAGCCTCTAAAGAGGTGAAGGCCTAACGCTAATCTCTATTGAGATTAGCTAACTCCCCGATTAACTCAGTTAGGACAGTATTATCGACTGTCCTAACTTCGTGTCGCCACGGATAAAGTCACTCTATCATTACCAATTAGAGTGACTACGAAAGCTACCATCCTAGCTTTCTATCTCCCTGACTGATTCCGAAAAAGCAGTATCATCGACTGCTTTTTCTCCATGTCGCAATGAAAGTTCGCATTTGAACTCGCCTACACCACTGTGGAAAATATCAAAAATGAAACTTTTAAAATTTTCCCTTCTCCCAAGGAAATTTTAAAAGAAAAACGATTCCTTAGAGATGCCCAACTTTTGAGCCGCTCGCTAAGGAATCGTTTTTTGTACAGTAAAACTAAATTTTAACTACTTCTATTTTGATGACAGGGTTCACTCTTGCCTTTTGGTTTTCAGCACAAAAGAGAGAACATTACTTCCGCATTATGTGGATGGCAAGCCTCCAAATTCACCATCTAGATAGATGTTTTTTAGTTGTCCTTCTTCGGTCAATTGAATCGTGTCTTCTAGGAAGGTGAAGCCTTTTTCTTTCAGTTCGGCAACGGCCGACTCGAGGTCAGCTGTTTTCATGGCAATATGGCCATTCTTTCCTAAATAAGGAGCCCGTAAACATTCAAAATAAGAACCGGCAAACTCTGATTTCATCCCATGTCGAGGTTCTAAATTGAACATCAGACTCAATAACTTAGACAGCTCTAGAGCCTTTTCTTCAGACTCTGTATTAATACCAACATGGGCAAGTTCAAATTTATTTTCCATAAGTATTTCCTCCTACTTATACTGGGAAAAGAATCAGGGCACCAGCAGTCAAGGCTAGGAGACGGATGAAATATTGAGGAATCGTAAATTTCCAAAACTCAACCATGGAATAATTCCCTGTCCCCATAATCAAGGCAGGCATACCATCTACTGGTAGGAAATGACCACACCAACCAGAGATAACAATGGCTGCTGCCGCTGCTGTCGGATTAAAGCCTAGATGCGTACATGTAGCGATAGCTAGGGGAGCAAAGACTTTGACTGTCCCTAGAGTTGAGCCAGTCAAAGTCGCTAGAAGGCTGGTCAAAACGCAGAAGACGAAAATCAGAAGGAAAGGACTGATACTAGAACCAAACATTCCGGCAACTGATTTACCAACTAACTGTGTCAAGCCTGTGCTGCCTAGGGCATCTGCAACACCGATAACCCCCGCAGACATAAGAATAATCGGAGCGCTGATAGCATCACGAATTTCTGTACAGTCCAAGACACCTACCAAGAAAATCGGAATGACAGCAATCCCTGTCATGGCATAGCCGGCATCGCCGATATAGCTTTGGGAGACCATCCCAGCAACTGCCAAGGCAAATGAGAAATAGGTGACCAATTCTTGTTTCCTTGTCAGCCGGCTTGTTTCGGCCTCTTGACCTTGGGAATTAGAGCTTTGCGATTCGTCGTCTTCCTGATTGGAAATAGGGTGATCGGGTAGAATCTTGTAGGCTAGCAGGGACCAACCCAAGAAGCCCAGTGACAAAATCAAGTTGACAATGGAAAATTTAATCAGATTAACTTTGGCACTAACCCCAGCAGCTTGGAGAACAGCAACGGTTATCCCGTATTGCAGAGCTGTATTAAAGGGAACTAGAGGATGGTTAGCGGCAAAACCAGCAGGCATCAATACCCGAGTGGTGGCAAGGCCTTATTTTCAGGTAAGGCTGACAAGAGTCCAATGACCAAAACATAATAAGCTGTCGAGCCCGTTCAAAATAAGCTTGTCCCTAACATAACGATTAAGATGATGAGGACATAGGCCTTGTAGCCTCCTTTTTTAGCCATATTAAACATGGGGCCCTTGAACTTAGTAATAAAGCTCGTTTTCTGGAGGGCTGCTATAATGGCCATGAAGGCTGCCAACATCATAATGGTAGAGTTAGCAAAGCCGGCAAAGGCTCCCTTAATATCAGTTATGCCAGTCACAACTAATAAGAGCAGATCAATTAGGGAGTCTGTCTCTCATAATCAGGATAATCATGAAGACGGTGATCCCCAAGGCGATAATCATTTGAAGTGTCATAAATAACCTCCTTCAGTCAATTAAGTTATCAGTTCATACCTTTTTCTTTGTTAGAAGCTAATACTGCTTTCAAGGCCGTCATGACCTCTTCAGAGAGATAATTGAAAGGACGGCGACCATCTCCAACTGGGTAGCCCAATAATTTAACAGCCTTTTTAACGACCGTGTTAGGATTACCGTATTTAAAAACAGCTCTGAAATCGGCAATTGAATCTTGAGCAGCTTGGGCTTCCTCAAGTTTTCCTTCTTGGAAGAAATTATAGATAGAAGCCAAAACATGAGGATAAACATTGGAACAGCCGGCAATTCCTCCGGTTCCTCCTTCTTTCAAAGCCGGTAAAATCAGGGCATCATTACCTGACAGGACATAAAACTTTTTGTCCAAATTTTTTGTCAACTGGATATAGGCTTTGAGATTTTCCCAATCACCACTGGAATCTTTTGCACCGATAATATTATCGACATCCTGTGCCAATTTTACAACGGTCTCTGGTAAGAGTTTGTTGCCAGTTCGAGCAGGAATATTATAAAGAACAATTGGGACATCAACTTCCTTGGCAACAGCAACATAGTGATCATAGAGTTCTTTTTGCGAAGCTAGGGCAAAACTTGGCGTGATAATTGACAAAACATCGGCACCCAGTTTTTCTGCGGCCTTACTCAGCTCAATAGTATCACGAGTGGAAATACAGCCTGTCCCTGCATAAACTGGAACCCGTCCTTTTACCTGATCAATGGTTGCTTCTAAAACCTGTAATTTTTCATCCGAGTTCAGAATATAACCTTCACCGTTAGTCCCAAAAGGAAAAATTCCATGAACGCCACCAGCAATTAGACGATCAATCTGATTGCGTAACTCGGCAATATTAATGCTTTCATCTTCCTTCATAGGAGTTAAAATCGGTGTAATGATTCCCTTCAATTCAACATTAGTCCTAACGCTCCTCCTTTATAAAACGTTTAGATACTAGTTAGTAGCATGTACCTTAATTTTAAGCGCTTTTACAATTAGATAAAATTGCCTCTGCTATTATTTTTGTTTCGATATGAAACTTATTCCTTCTTTTATTCCAGAACTTCTTAACTCTGATTAATTATGTCACAAAATTAGACACTTAATCCATTAGCTGAGGTAAAATTGTAAACAAAAAACACCAATCAGGTCACTAAGGATAGCCACTCCGATTGGTGTTTGAATTTAGATGAAGGGATTAAAGAGTCCTTTAACAATTTTCGTTTTTTATTTTACAAACTGACTAAAGAACAGCCTCGGTAGTATAAATTTTTCAATTGAGACTCAAAATAAAGTGGGATAAAGACACCCAATTCCTTCTCCTCCTCGATTTCTTGGCGAAAGGTTAAACAGTCGACTATCCCTTCTGCTTTTCAGTTTTTCGGCAAGGGTCACTTATACACATCCATGTAGAATTCGATTTTGTCGCCTGATTTGACCTTGGTTTGGTCGGCTCCGGTGTTGGAGAGTTTGCCATTGACTTTAAAGAACCAATATTTGCCAGCAGTCTGGTCTTGCTTAATGCCGTTAATGCTGGTGATGAGGCCACCCTTTTCTTCAATCTTGGCCTTCCTCTTAAGGACATCTCTTACAGTTGCTCCCTTTTTGAAGCTGACCTCTTCCTTAGTCGTTTTAGCATCGGTTTTGATAATCAGGGTGACGCTCTGCTTGGAAGTGTCCGTTTTTTTGTCAGCTGACTTAGAAGCTTGGCTATTGCCGCAGGCGACCAAAAGTAAGCAAGAGAAGATTAGGGCTAGGCTAATCAGTAGTTTTTTCATGGGAAAACCTCCTAAAAATAGAGAAAATAATGGGGTAAAAGAGGGCCGTAGAGGCTGCATGAAGCAAGTCGAATGTCAGCCCCGCCAAAATGTAGGCCAAAATCGGGGTAGAAAAAATCAGGGCCGAACTGACATCTAAAATCAGGCCGTAAAGTAGAGAGAGACCTGCTGCTGCCATAATCTGTAGGGGCAAAGCGAGGTTGAGAGGAAAACTCTTAAACAGCCTTGCTAGCCAGTGCCAGATGAAACAAATTAGGGCAAAGGCTAGCATCTGGCGAAAGACCACCTCACCAAAGCCCAGCAGAAAGCCGGTCAGGAGCATGGTTAGGCTCGAAAGGATAATCCCATCCACTAGGCCATAGGTCAAGGTAACCACCAAAAAAATAGCCGTAATGGGTTGAACATTGGGCAAGCCCGAAAAGGCCTCTCTTAGGGCGATACAGAGGGCCGTCAGAAGGGCTAGCCTAGTCAAGCGGTTGAGACTTATTTTCATAAGTATAAGTCTATGATAGAAAGGCAGGCCTGTCAAGCCTGTCTGGCTAAGCAAACTGGAGCTAACATTCGCAGATAGTAGCGGTTCAGCCAATCTTACTTGCTGGACCGGTTCAAACAGTTGCGGGTGATATGGTTACCCTTCACCCGACAGGCCTAGCGGGGCCTCCCATTCAAGGTGGTGGTGCCTTTTTAAAGTTCAAAACCTCCACCCGACAGCCCTCACCTGCTCCTATCTTGCTAAATTGGCGGAGTTCTTTAGTTGACGAGGTGAGAGGAGAGGGATATTTTCTCCACCAATCTGGAGATAGTTGCCTTGCAGGCAATCTCTTTCTTTGCTTCTTGGCCAACTTTGGGCTAAGATAGGTAAAAATGATACTCTGGGAGGACTAATCTATGAAGAAAAAAATTAGTTTAGGTTTAATAATAATTGCCAGCCTTGCTCTCATTTTTGGAGCTTGGCAAATCTGGCAGCGACAAGAGTCCGGCAAGAAGCTGAAACATGAGTCTGTACCCACCCTCTTCTTTCATGGCGGCGGCTCTTCCTACCATGCCGAAGAGCATATGGTCAATGCGGCTAAAAAAGCTGGGGCTTCTAACAAGTCCATCATCGCCTTTGTCGACAAGAATGGTAAGGTCCGCCTGCAGGGGAAACTGAAACAATCAGATAAGAATCCCCTAGTCATGGTCAACTTTGAAAATAGCACCAACTTCAACTTTAAGGACCGAGGTCGCTATGCTACAAATGTCATCAAGGCCTTGGAAAAAGTCTACTCCTTTAAGAAGGTCAATATGGTAGGACATTCGGCAGGTAACATTGCCATCGTCTACTACATGCTCCAAAACGGTCAAAACAAGTCCATGCCCCAGGTGCAAAAGTATGTCGCTATTGCTGGCCATTTTGCAGGACTGAATTTCAAGGGCATACCGGATGCCATTCATCAGCCAGAGGATTTGAAGCTGGACAAAGATGGTAAACCCAATAAGATGAATGCCACTTACCAAGAGATGACCAAGTTGCGGGAGACCTATCCCAAAAATCGGACCCAAATCATCAATCTGATTGGCAATATTGGCGGTCATACCGATGGAACTGTCCCCAATGCCTCTTCTCTGTCGCTCAAGTATCTGGTTTCACCTGTCGCAAAATCTTATCAGGAGAAAACTTTCACAGGGCCAAAGGCAAAGCATTCCAAGCTGCACTCTAATCCCCAAGTCGATAAGAGCTTGATTAACTTTATCTGGGGCAAGTCAGGTAAAATTTAAGTTTTTACCGAAGCTTCCTCTCAAACCTATTAAGGTCGTAAGAAAAGCCAATGCCCATTTTAAGAGCACTGGCTTATTTTTTTGTGAAGGGAAAGTACTATCCCCAGACTTTTTCGGTGATGCTGGCGATTAGCTTCAATTTCTTCCACTCGTCAGCTTCGGTCAGACTGTTGCCTTCTTCGGTTGAAGCAAAGCCACATTGGGTAGAGAGAGCCAAGTTTTCTAGTGGGACAAGTTTGGCTGCTTCTTGGATTCTGGTCACAACTTGGTCGACATCTTCCAAGGCTGGATCCTTAGAAGTGATAAGTCCCAAGACGATTTCCACATTCTTGCGACCATTCCAAATCTCAGTCAGAGGGGAAAAACTACCGCTGCGAGCGTCATCATATTCCAAGAAGAAATTATTATAGTTGAGTTGGCCCAGATATTTGGCGACCGAATCATAGCCTCCTTCAAAAAGATAGGTGGACTTGAAATTCCCCCGACAGACATGAGTTGCCAGAGTCAAATCTTCTGGCAGTCCAGCTAGGGCCTTATTGATGGTGTAAACATTGTCCTCAGCAATTGAGGCTAACTCAGCTGTTTTCTCGGGATTGTCCTTGTAATCTTCGAACTGCTGAATCAAATAGCCCCAGGTTGTGTCATCCAACTGGACATAACGGGCACCCAAATCATAGAAGTGCTGGATGGTGTCATGATAGGCCTGAGCCAGGCCATCAAGATAAGCCTGCCAGCTATCATAATGGTCTAGAGCCAAATCTGAACGATGGTCCCGCTTGATGACTAGGGAAGGACTAGGAATAGTTACCTTAGGGGTCACACCCTCAGGAGTGACCGACTTGAGATAGCTAAAATCTCGGTAGAAGGGATGGTTAGGATTCTCGGCAATTTTACCGGCAATACGAACATTGGTGGTCCGAGTTTTGGCTCCATGGAATTTATAGGAATCCTCCTGTTGGTAGGCTTCAAAGCCTGTCAGGTTCCAAAGAAAATCCAAGTGCCACCAAGAGCGACCAAATTCGCCATCGGAGACAACCTTGAGGCCACTTTCTACCTCGTGCTTAACCAAGTCTGCAACCTGTGTATCCTGGATTTTAAGAAGTTCCTCTTGGCTAATTTCACCAGCACCGAACTGTTCACGCGCCGCCTTGAGTTCCGCTGGTCGTAAATAGGAACCAACATGGTCAAAATGATATTGAATCTTAGTCATAAATAGTCCTCCACTCTTACTTGGAATAAAATACTTTTTTAAAGATGACCCTATTCTAACACCCATCCTTATAGCTGTAAAATATATATTTTTTATTTTATTTTATAACTATTAGCTATATCCCAAAATTGGCCCTTGCCTTTCTAGTCAAGAAACTAATCATGTTATTTCTGCCCATTGACACCTAACCCACTTTGATAGCAATAAATGATGGTGACAGGCTCTAACCTAGGATTGATGGCCTTTGTTGACTTAATTTACCTAGCCAGACTAAAAAAATATAATAAGAATAAGATGGAGGAGTGGAGTAAAAAGCACTAAATTCTGTGGTTTTTACTTCTCTCTCTTTCAATCAATAAGACACCACTTTTCCTGACACTGGTCAAAATTGGGGGACTTTTTTAATCGGCTCCTGCTTTTTTAGTTCTGAATCTTTGGGCCTCGGTAAGCTGCTCCAGCTTTTCAAATCTGCTCCTGGGTAGTGGAGTAAAATGCTTATTTCTAGGCTATTCATTTTGATTTTTTCAACTATTTACGTTAAAATAGGACTTAATGAGAAAAAGAATAAAACCGATTGTCGTTTATGTCTTTTTGGGTTTGATTGGTCTCCTTTTGAGTATTGCTGCTGTAGTGGCCTCCAATGCTCCTAGCTCTACCTTACAGGCAGCTAGGAAGAACCAACCATCAACTACTTCTACCAGTAATCTCCAGACATCAACGTCAAGTTCGACAGATGCAGATTTTAAATTAAATCCAATTGTCGATATTTCAGGTTGGCAGCTACCCAAGCAAATCGATTATGATAGCTTGGCGAAAAATGTATCGGGAGCTATCGTCCGCGTTTACGGTGGATCAAAAATCTCCAAAGATTCAAATGCTGCCCACTCCACTGGTATCGATAAATCCTTTAAGACCCATATTAAGGAATTTCAAAAACGCAACGTTCCTGTCGCCGTTTATAGCTATGCTCTTGGTTCTTCTAAAAAAGAAATGCGGGAGGAAGCTAAAATTTTCTATAAAAATGCTTCCCCTTATAAGCCAACCTACTATTGGATTGACGTTGAAGAAAATACCATGAAAAATATGGATGCAGGTGTTGAGGCCTTCCGTGCTGAATTGAAGCGCTTGGGGGCCGAGCATGTTGGCATCTATATTGGGACCTACTTTATGACTGAGCAGGAAATTTCTGTTAAAAAGTTCGATGCGGTCTGGCTACCAACCTATGGTTCTGACTCGGGCTACTACGAAGCTCAGCCAGAAACCGACGTTGACTATGATTTGCATCAGTACACCTCCAATGGTTCCTTGCCTGGCTTTGATCAGACCCTGGATTTAAACCAGATTAACCCTAACAAAGACAAGAAAAAAACCTTTGAAAAACTTTTCGGATCCGTTGACCAATAAAAACAAGCTAGAAATTTCTAATAGAGTCTGGAGACGAAACTCCAGGCTCTATTCTTATCTGCTTTCACTCATCAAATGATTCTCATCTTATTACAATTATATTAATACTCAATGAAAATCAAAAGTGAACAGAGCAAAGACATTAATACATGGTATCGACTTGCTTTGTCCCTTGGATAATTTTGAATTTCGGAGAGTCAAAGAAGGCCAAGCACACGAATGACATCCCTAGAAAACTTTTGGTACAAACTCAATCAAACAAAACACGGAAAAGAGTATTTCTTTTCCAGCATTATTATCCTGATTGCCCTCCTAGTCAGTGCAATCTTTCTCAAGGGGTATGTCTTTTACGGCAAGTCCCAGGTTCTCTACTCTTATAAGGTCGAGACCAAACAGACGGCCCAAGCTAAACAATCTACCCACGTTTACCATGATATTCACGCCCTCAAAGGCTTTTCTAAGATTTCAGCAGGAACCAAATTGACAGTGTTGGGCTATGATGCCATCAAGCATCATAATCAAAAGGAACTCTTTGCTAAGGTAAAAGTGGACGGCCAAACCCTCTATGTGATGGCCAAAGCCATTACTCTCAAGCAAAGCAACGCTATCAATCGCTACATCGCCAACCTTGGCTATCCCAAGGTTAGCCCCAAGCAAGATATTTACAGCAAATTTAAAAAGGAAGCCTACCATACCCAGAGCAAACAGCCCAAGGGAATTGTTATCCACGATACTGGGACCGAGAACTCCACGCTGGCAGGTGAAAAGGCCAACATGGAAAATGACTACCGTGATCAAGGGGTCTTCGTCCATAGCTTTATTGATGATAAAGAAATTTTAACCATTGCCAACCCCAATTATATGGCCCAGGGGGCTGGACCCAAGGCCAATCCCTACTACCTACAATTTGAGATGGTCCATGTCTATCAGAAAAAAGCCTTTGCCAAGCAAATTGCTAATGCCGCCTACTACACAGCTCTCATGCTTAACAAGTACAATCTGGGGATTACTCTAGGTCAGAAAAATGGCCAAGGCACAGTTTGGACCCACGAGATGGTTTCTGAAGATTTAGGGGGTACCAATCATATTGACCCCAGCCAATATTGGGAAGACTCCGCCAGTCAATTTTTCCAAACGGACTATGATGTTGAGGATTTTGTCCAGCTGGTGCAGGCCTATTATAATCGTCTTTAATATGCTATAATGGTGCTTGAAATTGGATAATAATACTCCTTTAATACTCTTTGAAGTTCAAGACTTTCAGCCGATAGCTCCGGCGTGGTCATGTCCTGCTAAAAGGGCAGAGCTCTTTAGATGATAAGGTACGGGCGGAGTAATAGTTTTGATTTTAACTCAGTATAAAATCAAAAGACATAGGAAAAAACCAGCCTCTCTTTCTCAGATTTGACTGGCTACAAGGATGGGTAACGGTCTTGACATTTCCCCAAGTTATATCGAGCATACGAGGAAAATATGACTAAGAAAAAGAAGATAAAAAAGACTCTGGTCGATCAGATCTTAGATAAGGCCAAGATTGCACACGACTCCCTCAATTTTAACGGTCTCGACGGCCAATTACCAGAAGGTATTGAGCGCTCAGAAATCTTCAAGACACTGGCTCTCAAGGGAGATAAAACAGGACCGATTATTGGCATTATTCCCATCACCGATCACCTATCTGAGAAAAAGCTGGCTAAGGTGTCCGGAAATAAAAAGGTCGCCATGATTCCCCAAAAGGACCTGGAAAAAACGACCGGTTATATCCACGGTGCCAACAATCCTGTTGGAATCCATCAAAGGCACAAGTTCCCCATTTATATTGACCAGGTGGCTCTGGAGATGGGGCAAATGATTGTCTCAGCTGGTGAGCTCAAACGATCAATTAGGATTGACAGCCAAACCTTAGCGGATTTTGTTTCGGCAGAGTTTGCTGATATTAAGGAGTAAGGATGCGATTACTTGGTAATTTAATTTGGTTTTTCTGCTCAGGACTCTGGGCTGGCCTAGCTTGGGTTTTTGTCGGCCTACTACTCTGTCTGACCATTGTTGGCATTCCTTTTGGCCTGCAATGCTTTAAAATTGGTAGCTTTGGCCTATTTCCTTTCGGTAAGGATATTGTTCCAGCCTCTAATTTTTCTAGCCTCTTCTTTAACATTATTTGGATTATCTTTTTTGGCTGGGAGTTGGCTGCCATGCACTTGGCCAGTGCCATCGTCCTCTGCCTGACTATTGTTGGAATTCCTTTTGCGCTACAATCCATTAAATTAGCTGGTATCAGCCTATTTCCTTTTGGCGTTACCGTTATAGAAAATTATTAAAATAGAAAGTTTGATTATGCGCTTATTTTTTGTCAGACATGGAAAAACCCAATGGAACTTGGAAGGACGCTTTCAGGGCTCAAAAGGGGACTCTCCGCTTTTAGAAGAATCCGTGGAAAACCTAAAAAAATTAGGCCACTACTTATCAGCCATTCATTTCGATAAAGTCTATACTAGTGACTTGAAACGGGCGCGAGATACCGCTATGCTGGTCATGGAGGCAAATCAGAATCCGACTGAGATTACTATAGCTAAGCCTCTGCGAGAATGGAACTTAGGCCGGCTGGAAGGGCAAAAAATCTCGACCATTGCTTCGATTTACCCTAAACAAATAGAAGCCTTCCGCTACAATCTCGCTAAGTTTGATAATGACTTTTTTGAAGCGGAATCCGTTTACCACGCGACCAGACGGGTAGCTAAGTTCGTTGCCAGCCTAGACTATGAGCATGACCAAAACGTACTCTTAGTTGGCCATGGTGCCTGCTTTACAGCAGCCACCAATTATCTTCTAGGCTTTGAATCCGGTCAGTTACGCCGCCAGGGAGGACTGGACAATGGCAGTGTCACCATCTTAGAAAGTAGCGATGGTAAGCATTTCAATTTGATTCGTTGGAATGATATCTCCTATATGGAAGAGCAAGAGCAATTATCTTAATACTCTTCGAAAATCTCAGAATACAAAAGATAAGGCGGGGCTGTTCTTTTTTCTGTCTGAATTTTCGAGGCGAGCTGCTATTGTGTCGAGGTATTTAGGCCTTTCTCATTTTGATTTTCAATGACTATAAATAAAAAAGGTTAGAAGGCAGGCTTTCTAGCTTTTACTTTTTCAAATTTTTAAGAAGGATTTTTATGGCTAAAAAAATTGTTTCAAAGCGTGTCTCAAATTACGAACTTTTTTATGATTTGGTTTTTGTGCTGGCTATGTCTCGGATGACTAGTTACCTCCATACCGGTCATTTCCATCTAGGCTATTTAGCAGCCTTCATCGTCTCCAACAGCTTGGTCATGTCCATTTGGACCTACCAGACCATCTACCTCAATAAGTACGGCGAGCGGGACCCCTTAGATGTTTATCTCAATATTCCTTCCATGTTTATTGTCGGCAATTTTGCCCTTATGCTGGGAATGAAATCTTACAATTTGAGTGAATACCTACTCTATAATGGCTTGCTTATTCTAGCTCACGCCCTGATTGCCTTTCAATACTATCTCAGGGGCCGACGGGACGGTTTCAATGTTGATATGATTTCTATCATCAAACGATTGATGGTGACGATTGCCTATTTTGGACTGCTAGTTCTCGCAGTTGCCGTATTAAATCTCTTTGATTCAAACAATTCAAACTTATACTGGCTCTGGCTCATTCTTTGGTCTTTCCCTCTCTTCATCAATAAGGGGGCCGATTTCCATCAACTTAATTTTCCCCATCTCGTAGAAAGATTTCAACTGATTACCATTATTAGTTTTGGTGAAACCGTTGTTGGTTTGATTCAGTCTTACCCTCTCTATCAATCTCCTTTCCTTGGTATTCTCTTCTTCTTTGGCGTTTCTTTTATGTTCGTAGCCTATATCTCTCAAACTCATTTAACCATCAACCACCATCAGAAAACTCGAGGAACTGTCTTGATTTACGCCCATTTGATTTTGATTATTGCCATCAATATGCTTACGACAGCTTTAGAAAATTTTGCCAGCCCTGAGCACCGACATTTCGCATTGGCAATTCTATCCTTTGGTCTATTTTTCTACTATTTAGCCCTCTATGCCACCTCCATCTATAACCGCCGCCTCTATCGCTTTGCCAAGGTCAATTACCTGCCCTATATGATTTGTGCTAGCATGGGTATCGGACTCATGTGGGTCTTTCACTCTTGGCCACTAGCTGTCGCCATCGTCTTTGCGGCTACTTGCTTTATTATCCATCGTTTAAATTTCTATGCCAGACGGCAGGCTAGGGAAGCCCAGAAAAAACAATAAAGACGAGAGTGAGAATTCTGCAAAAATCAAACCATAACCATAGCAAAAAATCCAGCAGGAATCTGTTGGATTTTAATTTATCACGGAGCAAAGACATCAGCTACTAAAGTAGCGATATCTAACGCCAATCTCTATAGCGAATTGGCTAGTCCCCTGACTAACTCGGTTAGGTCAGTATCATCGACTGCCCTAACCTCGTGTCAGCCTCTTAATGCCATAATGGAACTTCTGATTGGGGCGGACCTGGCGATCAAAGCCAAATTCTTCAAATACGCAATCGCGAAAGTGGGCCTTGATAATCAGGACCTTTTGAGCAACCCGACTGGCTTCTGCCAATAATTCTCGACTGAGAGGAGAATAGTTGGCCAGGGGCTTGAGGCCCGCTAGATTTTCTGACTCCTTAATAATCTGGGTGAACATAGGATCAAAGTATATGACATCATAGCTCTTATCCTGCTGTTCTCGTAGATAGGCCAAAGCCTCCTGATTGAGAGGGCTGATAGTTCGCATGGCCCTATCTAGTCTGGCATTGCCGGTTTGGAAGTTGGCCAGTCCCTGACTGACCACCAGATGAATGAGGGGATTGGACTCCAGGGCTGTGACCTGATAGCCGGCCCAGGCCATAACAATACTATCACTAGCTAGGCCCATAGTGGCATCAAGAATTTTCAAGGGCCTTGGCCCCAGGAGGTCCAGAAGCGGGTCGTGGGGAGCCTTGATTCGCAGCATAGCCGTGTCAGGATGAAAGGCCAACTGACTGCCATCTGGATGGACTACAGCAAGTTTGTCTTGATAGACCACAAGAACTGATGCCTCACCTTGCGTCAGTTTTTTGAGAGACTGTTTATTGCGATTCAGATAAATTAGAGAATATTGCTGAGCCAAGGCCTGAGCCTTTTTGACTAAGCCAGAATCCTGTCCAAGGCTGGTTGTGACAATAGTTTTCATACGGATATTATAGCAAAAATCAAGAGCCCAGTACGACTCTTGATTAGACTGTAAACGGTAAGGAAGGGTCGGGAGACCAGTTTTTTTCTGTCCCATGTAGCGAGAAAGGAACTTTTCAAGGTTTTTTCATCTGTCATCTATTTGCTACTCACCACTTTACGTAAATACCAATAATAGATTCCAATCAAGCATAGAATAACTAGATCCAAAGCGAAATTCCAGCCAAAAATTTGAATCCGATTTCTAAAGAGACAGGTTACTATTACTAATAGGACATCTGCCCAAAAAGCTAGACCAGCCAGAGAAACAGCCGATTTATTTTTGAAAATATAGAAGATTGGAGTCAGTATTCCCCCCAATAAGTTACCTATCCACAAGATCAAAAAGAAGATAGGATAGTTAGTGAAGTAAGCCTTGATAGCCGGGGTATAAAGTTCCGCAAAATAAGCCCGATTATGGGTCACCACCATGATAAAATCATAGCAACCAATCAGATTTAAGGAGAACATTAAGACTGCAAAGCAGATACCCCAAATAGTTAATTTTTTCATTTTAGTAACCTCATTTCTTTAAAAGCTTGGACGAAAAAGTCACTGTTTATTAAAGCTAAGCCTTGATTGATATCGCCTAAAACCATAAGCTCATCACCTTTCTTGATCTTAAAAAGTTTTCTCGCTCGTGCGGGAATGACAATTTGGCCTCTCTCTCCAACAGTTACTGTGCCAAAGACATATTTACCTTCTGTAGGCTTAGACATAAAGGGTAATTCATCTCCCTTAACCAATTCGTCTAAACTAATCTCAAAAATTTCTGCCAAGCGGCTTGAAGAGATAATATCCGGTAGGCTCTCGCCCAATTCCCATTTACTAAGGGTCTGGCGAGACACTCCGACCATTTCAGCTAGTGTTTCCTGAGAATAGTCTGCCTTTTTTCTAAGTGACTGAATTGTTTTATTAATCATACTTTTCTTACCTCTTTTTTAGATTCATTATAGGGGGTTTTTATTGGATATTCAAGCAAGTATATTGGCAAAACAAACGGTTTTTGTTAATAATCGTAGCAAAAAAAGAAGCCCTACAGGCTTCTTTTCAAAAATTCTTATTCTGCTTCGTCTTGAACTGGACGGGATTTTCGGGTGATATCGTCTAGGATATTATCAACAAATTCTGCGATGGTTTCGGTGTGAGTTTGCTTGCTGCCGTAGCGACGGACGTTGACGGACTTATCAGCCATTTCCTTATCCCCAACAATCAGTTGGTAAGGAACCTTTTGGGTTTGGCTGGCCCGAATCTTGTACTGCATCTTTTCGTTACGTTCATCCACTTGGACCCGAATACCACGGTCACGAAGGGCATGAGCCACTTCCCAGGCATAGTCGGTGTGGGCTTCATTAGAAACAGGGATAACGGTAACCTGTTGTGGTGCCAACCAGGTTGGGAAAGCACCCTTGTAAGTTTCAATCAAGTAGGCTAAGAAACGTTCGAAGGTAGAAATACCACCCCGGTGAATCATGATTGGACGATGTTCTTCACCGTCGGCTCCCACATAGTGGAGGTCGAATTTTTCAGGCAGAAGGAAGTCCAGCTGAATAGTTGAGAGGGTTTCTTCATTACCGAGTGCAGTCTTAACTTGGATGTCTAATTTTGGACCGTAGAAGGCTGCTTCTCCTTCGGCTTCATAGTAATCAAAGCCGAATTCGTCCATGGCTGCCTTGAGCATAGCTTGGGCATTTTCCCACATCTCATCATTATCAAAATACTTGTGGGTGTCATTAGGGTCACGGTAAGAGAGACGAAAGCTGTAGTCGGTGATATTGAAATCCTCGTAGATGCTGGTAATCAGGTTAAGAGCCTTGAGGAATTCACTTTGAATTTGTTCAGGAGTCACAAAGATATGGGCATCATTGAGCGTCATTTCCCGCACCCGTTGCAGTCCTGAGAGGGCTCCTGATTTTTCGTAGCGGTGCATCATGCCCAACTCAGCAATCCGAATTGGTAATTCCCGGTAAGAATGGACATGGTGCTTGTAGACTTGGATGTGGTGAGGACAGTTCATTGGTCGTAGGACGAATTCTTCACCATCACCCATATCCATAGTTGGAAACATATCTTCCCGATAGTGGTCCCAGTGACCTGAAGTCTTATAGAGATCTACTGAAGCAATCGGTGGGGTATAAACATGTTGATAGCCGTCAGCTACTTCCATATCAACAATATACCGCTCTAATATCCGACGAATAGTTGCCCCGTTTGGCAGCCAGAAAGGCAGGCCTTGACCAACTTCTTGAGAAATCATAAAGAGGTCTAGTTCTTTTCCGAGTTTACGATGGTCACGCTCCTTGGCTTCCTCCAAGCGTTTGAGATAGGCCTTGAGGTCATTCTTATCGAACCAAGCTGTCCCATAAATCCGTTGCATCATTGCGTTGTCGCTATTGCCTCGCCAGTAGGCACCAGCTACATTGAGTAAGTGGAAGACTTGGATGCGGCCAGTTGATGGCACGTGTGGGCCACGGCAGAGGTCAACATATTCACCCTGACGGTAGATGGTCAGGCCACCAGCATCTTCAGAGTGTTCTTCAATCAATTCTAGCTTGTAAGGGTCATTCTTGAAGATTTCGCGAGCTTGATCCTTGGTCACTTCCTCACGAATAGATGGGAAGTTTTCCTTAACAATCTTCTTCATCTCTTCTTCGATTTTTGGCAGGTCTTCGTTGGAAATTTGACCGGCTTGATTGTCGGTATCATAGTAGAAACCATCCTGTATCGCAGGACCGACACCCAGATGGATATCTGGGAAGAGACGACGGGCTGCTTGGGCGAAGAGGTGGGCGGCTGAGTGCCGCAAAATAGCTAGAGCATCTTCATGGTTGGGTGTCACGATTTCCAGGCTACCATCTTCAGTAATAGCCCGGGTCGTATCAATCAGTTTATCATTGAATTTCCCAGCCAAGGCTTTCTTAGCTAGAGAATTGGAAATGGTTTGAGCAATTTCAAAGGTTGTGATGCCAGATTCAAATTCACGAACCGCACCATCAGGGAAGGTAATTTTGACCATAGTGGCCTCCTTATAAATTTTCTTGGTATTAAATACTTATTAAAATTCAAAAACTTATTTTCGATATTTTCTAACGTAGCAAGTTTATCAGTGATTAAAAATCGCTGATAAACTACGGTAATCGCTAAAGCGACTTACCTAGCTACCTTACTAATTTCATTTTCAAAATAGCATCGATTTTGAAAATGGAATGTCGTTTAGTGGTGCGGACGGAAGCAAACTCCTCACAAGATACAGAGCCGTTAAGCACCACAAAGGAAAATAGGAAATCTGACGAAGGAGCAATAGAGCTTCAAGGCAGATTTATCTTTTTCCACAGTGGTGTAGGCGAGTTCAATTGCGGAGTTTCATTGCGACACTCGGTTAGATCGGTCGATTTTACTGACCTAACCGAGTTAATCAGGGGGCTAGCCAATCTCCGTAGAGATTGGCGTTAGATATCTGCTACTTTAGTAGCTGATATCTTTGACCCGTGGTAAGTTTTGAGCCCCTTCGCTTTTGAATTTTTAGGCTCAGGCAGATTTTGTCCACCGGACTAAATCTCTCTCAAAAATCCCGTTATCAGTGACACTTTCCTTGTCACTGATAATACCACCACAGCGAAAATATCAGTTTTATCTCACTTCGTTCGCAGATTGCCTACAACAAAGTTTTTGATTATAAAACAGGTCAAAGTTTTTATTTTAGTTTAGTATTAAATAAATACCGATTAATGTCCACTCAGGGGTAAAAAATAGCCCTGCATCCCAAAAGGACGCAAGACTACGTGGTACCACCTTAGTTTATCAATAGTAAGGACTATTGACCTTGTGTTTGGCTTTAAGGGAGCCACCCTTCTATGTTTCCATAAAAACAAGGAAGGAGTATTTCTTGATAGACCTGTGCTTTTCCACCGACCAAGCACTCTCTTCAAAGTCAAACACAAAAAACATATCTTCGGTTTTTATTATAGCAGGAAGAAAGAAATTTTCAAGCTCTATCACAGATTTTCTTTGACAGATGAACAGCGACTATTGTAAATATAATAAAACCAGCAAAGTTATTGGAATTAAGAAATCTGGAAGGATGATAACAACATTACCAGCATTGGTATTATGACTGGTAATTAGTTCTCTGATATGATTGATGCCGGCCCCAATTAGAAAAAAGGATAGTACAATTAATAGAGGGAGGGAATTTTGTCCATTATTAGTCAAGCCACAGTAGACTCCACTAACCCCTATTCCCAAGGTTATCAGACCAAGTTCCTTCTGAAAGCCATTGGAAGTCCAACCAATAGACTGAGCGACCCTCTCGCTAAAGATAAAATGCCCAAGAAATCCGAAGACCCCAAAGAAACCAATACCAAAGACCAGATGGGCCTGTAAAAGACTAGTAACCAGACCTTTTTCTAGAAAAATCAAAAATAAGAGCAATCCCAAAATCCAACTGATCACATATGAAATAATGTATGCCATCTCTTTATTGTCAACCTTCTAATAATTAGTCCTACGATACAAGTCGAAAATTTAATGGCTTGAACTAAATAGTCCCTAGCCCAAGAAATCCCTAATAGATTTAACCAGCCGAACTGGAGCCTTAACCACCTTGCGAGAAGTCTTGACCGTCGTTTGCAAAGCTTTTTTAGGCAAACGAACGGCCGACTTAACCAAACGAACCGAACGGTCGGTTGGACTTCCTTCCACTGTTAAGGAGAATTTTTCAGTTTGATGAGTCGAATAAGAAATCAGGATATCCAGATAGAATTGGTAAACAGATTGGCCAAAATGCTCTGCCGAAACCTCATAGCGCTTGCGCTCCAATTGCTCCTGAGTCAAATTAGGGGTCAAGGCAATTGCATCTAGGACGGTATCTGCAATATCTACTTCATTGTAGAAAAGACTGCCAAACATGCGGTTGGTAATCAGATCATCCAAATATGGATTGCCGTGAGCAATGATAGGGGTCCCCATAGCCAAACTTTCAATGTAGGTCAGGCCTTGAGTTTCGCTGGTTGAGGCCGAGATGAAGAAATCGGCGGCTTTGTAGTAAAGCTCCGTTTGGTCGTGAGGAATCATTCCCGTGAAAACAACCGCGGAACCTAGGTTGAGCTTTTCTGCCTGTTTCTTAAGTTCACCCAGATAAGGGCCATCACCAGCGATAACTAACTTGACACGGTTATTCTCTTTAAGTATTTGAGGCAGAGCGGCCAGTACGCCCTGAATATTTTTTTCGGATGAGACTCGAGACAGACTGAGCAACATAGTTTCTCCCTGCTTGATTCCTAGCTTGGAACGCAAGGCAACTACAGCTTCTTCTGTCACCTCGTCACAAGTGAAATCTTCCAGCGGGATACCTGTTGGGATAACCCGCTTAGGAATTTTAACCCCATAGCCATCCAGCAGATTTAGAACAATCCGACTAGGACAGATGACTCCATCTAGTTCCTTGAGGTAGCCTCGCATGATGTATTTGACCATGCCGGGTCGGATCAGCCGCCCCTTAGCAATGTAATCCACATAATCCTCATACTGGGTATGGTAGGTGTGAACAACCGGAATATGGAGGGCAGATCCTACCAATTTTCCCAAAAGACCCAGACTAAATTCGGTCTGGGTATGGATAATATCTAATTGATAGTCTTTAGCAATCTTGTAGGCTGTAATGACACCACGATAGACAACCCGGCGATCTGAAAAAGAAACGAAGGGAACGCTAGGCAGACGAATAATAGTAGGATCCTCAAAACGCTTGACCCCCTTGTCTGTCCCTGTAAAAATATAGACCTCATGCCCCTTTTTCTCCAACTCATCTTTCAAGGTTTTGATACTGGTCGCCACACCAGACACTTGGGGGAAATAAGTATCTGTAAATAATCCAATTCTCATCTTACAATTCCATAACCCTCTGATAGACAGCTGCTAACTGTTTAGACACATTTTCAAGTGAACGGGTTGTAGCCACTTGATAGCCAGCCTCTCGCTTATCAACCTCTTTACTAATGGTACGATAGAGGCTGGCAACAAATTCTTCATTATTATGACAGAGCTCTGCGGAATCCCCATCAATCCAGCCCTCATAAACAGGAATATCTCTCAAGACAACCGACTGATGGCTAGCTAGAGCTTCCAGCACCACAATTCCTTCGGTTTCTTCATAGGAAGGGAAGAAGAAGGTGTCTGCCCCGCTCATGGCTCCTTCGAAGATGTCTCCCTTGAAATAGCCAGGAAAGAGAACATTGTCAGGATGGTCTTTTTCAACCACTTTACGAATATCGGCCGGTATCACCAATTCATTGATTTTCCCAAACCAGATAAAGCGAACTTCTGGCATTTGCTCAGCCACTCTGACAAAATCAAGGATGCCCTTGCGCTTGAAATAAAGGCCGGCTGAGATAACTACTTTTTGCTCGGGAGCAATTTCAAAGTATTCCCGAAAGGTCTTCTCTTTCTCTGGACTGGGCTGGTATTTAGCCAAATCAATCCCATTGGAAATAGCTGAGATTGGTGTTGTCACCCCGTAATTTTCAATTAAAGATTTAGAATACTCAGAAGGTGTGATAATATAGTCGGCCGCCTGATAAATCTTCTTGAGATAGGTCTTGAAGACAGGAGCAACTAGATTCGAGCCAATAAAAGAATTACGAAAATCCTCCATGGTAGAGTGCCCATGGACGATGACCTTCTTGCCTTGTTTTTTAGCAGAGTTGAGCAGGGCTAGGCTTTTGGGCCCATAGGTGTTAATGTGGACAATATCGTAATCATCCTTTTGGTTGGTCGTATAGGGGATTCCAGCAATCTCCAAGGCCCTTTGCTGATGCTTTATGGCCCGACCGATACCTGATTTGCCAATCAGATTTTCACCTTCCAAATAGAGTAATACTTTCATAAACTCTATTATAGCTTATTTTGAGCCAAAATTCATGACTTACGATAAATCAGCGCTAGGTCCTACTTTCCTTTTCTTCCTATCTAATCATGAGCGAACGAATATAATTATGGCGTCGCATCCGTCTCTCTTGATAGTTGTACTCCTGAGCAGCTAAGAAAGCCATGAGCAGGACAAGCAACTGGCTCAGATAGAGACTGGCTTGATAATCAAGCCCCATGAGCAAGTCTACAAGCATGGTCAAGAGGGTCCAAACCATGGCCAGATGGTAAGAGAGGTAGCTGGCAAACTTCCGACTTTTAGGAGCGAGGAGATTTTTGACGAGACCAAATAGGACTAGACCTGTCACTAGAAGATTGAGGACTAGGCCTATCAAAACTAGACTGGAGTGAGGTTTGAAGAGGCTCAGCGGATCTGCCTGGGACAGGGATTTTCCTAAAAATAGATGCGCCACTAAGACAAATGAGGTTAAAATAAGGGAGAGACCTTCAAGTACTATCAAACCTCTGTTGGATACTTTGTATAGGTCTCTATTTTTCCAATTTTTAAACATAAATATTCCTTTCAATAAGTTAAGAAAATGGGAAATTAAAATTTCTCCCTTTTCTACGGCAACCACTAGGGTGGTTTGCCTAAACTTCTTACTAAGCCAGATAAGCGACCATGATCGGCTCGCTTATCCAACTGTCGCAAACGTTAAGAAAATGGGAAATTAAAATTTCTCCCTTTTCTACGGCAACCACTAGGGTGGTTTGCCTAAACTTCTTACTAAGCCAGATAAGCGACCATGATCGGCTCGCTTATCCAACTGTCGCAAACGTTAAGAAATGGGAAATTAAAATTTCTCTTTTTCTACGGCGACCACTAGGGTGGTTTGCCTAAACTTCTTACTAAGTTAGATAAGCGATCATTATCGGCTCGCTTATCTGACTGTCGCAAACGTTAAGAAATGGGAAATTAAAATTTCTCTTTTTCTACGGCGACCACTAGGGTGGTTTGCCTAAACTTCTTACTAAGTCAGATAAGCGACCATGATCGGCTCGCTTATCTGACTGTCGCTAAGTTTTTACAGGAGCATTATAAAACGGAAAGTCATAAAAAAATAGCGACATAGATGTCGTCTGACAGGAATGTCGCTTGTTATCAACTATTAGAGGGCATCTTGGTTAATCCAGACTGAGACGGATTGTCCTTGGACTGGGAAGTCAGCCCAGCCGTCCTGATCAATTTCAACACTATCTGGGCAATTTCCCATAATGTCGACAAAGGTTTTGCCGGCGTTTGCGTTCCCTATCTCAATCCGTTTAGAGCTGGCATCTTTATTAGAGATGACGACTGCGCAACCTTCTGGGTGTTCCTCGTCACCCTGATTAACCCAGCCAATACAGTTGGGATCATCAAAGTAGTCCATTTGATCTCCATAGACGTGATTCTTACGGACATAGAGGAGTTTGTCCAACTCCTCTTGGAAGTCCTGCTGAGCAAAATCACCAGAAATACCATAGTAGTCACCGTAGAAGACACAAGGTAATCCCTGTTGGCGAAGAAGGATCAAGGCATAGGCTGTGGGTTTAAACCACTCTTCCACACAAGACTCCAGAGCTTGACCTCTCTGTGAATCGTGATTATCCACAAAGGTTACGGCAAAGGTATCCGAATTCTGCATCAGGCTGCCTTCTAAGATTTGACTGAGGTCATAATTTTCCTTCTGCTTGCTGGCTTCAAAGAGATTCATATGGAGAACGACATCGACCAGATCAAAGACTCCCTGAGTCTCTTCAATATAATCCAAGTTAGCCTGGGCATCTGGCTTCCAGTATTCGGCAAAGGCATAAAAATCGGGCTTGACTTCTTCTTTGACATAGTTAATAAAATCTGTCATAAAGCTGGCCTTGATATGCTTGACCGCATCCAGACGGAAACCTGAGACACCAGTTGTCTCAATAAACCATTTGACCCAGGTCTTGAGATGATCCACAACCTCAGGGTGTTCAAAATCAATATCGTCGAACATGAGGTAGTCGTAGTTACCATTCTCATTATCAACCTGACTGGTATCCGCCCAGCCCTTATTGATACCTTGAATCATATAGATCCCCCTTTGGTTATTGAGGGCATCATAGTCAACGCCGGTGAAATGGTACCAGTGCCACTTGAAATCGCTATAGGTGTCCTGACGGCCGGGAAAATCAAATTCAGTCCAAGCTTCGATTTCAAAAATTTTAGAAACCATCTCCATGCGATTTTCAGGATTGACCTGAACTACCTTGAAGCGCTCCTTCTTATCCCCACTAGCCTTGTGATTGAGGACAATATCGGCCATGGTTCGGATATCTAAATTTTCTAAGGTTTTAATAGCCTTGAGATAATCTTCTTTGGTCCCATACTTGGTTGCCACGGTTCCTTTTTGGTCAAATTCTCCCAAGTCATAGAGGTCATAAATCCCGTAGCCGACATCTTCTGGACCCGTTCCCTTAAAGGCAGGTGGTAACCAGACCATACTGATGCCTATGTCTTTAAGATGTTGGGCATCGTCAGTCAAACGCTGCCAGTGCTTGCCATCCGCTGGTAGATACCATTCAAAATATTGCATTAAAGTGCTATTAGTCATAAGTTTCTCCCCTTAGTCATAGCTGAGTTGGGCGAGCAAATAAAATCGTTCAGCCAAATTACTGTTTTTCTATCCTTCGAAAATCAAAACTAGCTAATGAACAAGGCAGGTCTATATCTTTGTATCTGGACTTGCTACAGGAACTGTCATAACAGTTCTTTAGATCTCCAAAGAACTCCCAAAGGAAAGCAGCAAGGAGACTTCATCTTTTTCCACAGAGTCTTAGGTGAGGCCAATTTGAGAAGTTAGTGAGGAAGCCAAGAAACGCCAAAGTGATTGCCCTTAGACATCGGATTCATTATAGGCTGTGGCCTTTGCTTTGTCCCACTTTTGATTTTCATTGACTATTAGTTTAGCACACCCAGCTGGATTTTGAAATAAAAAAGGAGAGGGACTAAAATCAATGGCTAAGCCATAGTGGATTTTCCCACTTCCCTAATTATGACAATTCTGACAGGTACAGCTTTTTAGCAGCCACCTCAGAGACTAGACTGGCGTTTGTTAATGCCGTGATTGAGGATGATGTCGTGCTCGTCCAATTCTTCCTTGTTCATGATTTTAGTCAACATCCGCATGCTGACAGCTCCTAAGTCATAGATAGGCTGGCTGATGGAAGTCAGATTTGGACGGGTATATTTGACGACTGGGGAATCGTTGCCAGTGATAATTTCAAAATCATCTGGAACTGATTTACCGGCGGCAAAGAGACCATTAAGCAAACCGGCAGCCAGTTCATCCTGACCAACATAGGCTGCTCTTGCTCCAGAATTGAGAACTCGCTTAGCCAAAGCAAAGCCCTCCTCATAAGAATAATTGGCTTCAAAAACCAGACTCTCTTGGAATTTAATGCCTGCATTTTTTAGGCCAGTCTTATAACCCGTCAGGCGAAGCTTACCATTGATATCATCAATCAAGGGGCCTGACACAAAAGCAATTTTCTTGTGGCGCTGAGCCAAATCCGCAACCGCATCATTGGCAGCCTGTTCCTCATCAATGTTAACACTTGGAAATTGCTTATCAAGATCAACAGTCCCTGCTAAAACAACGGGTGTACGGGAGCGGGAAAATTCCAGACGAACCTTATCGGTCAGATGGTGCCCCATAAAAATAATGCCATCTACCTGCTTGGCAAAAAGAGTGTTGATAACGTTGATTTCATTATCATCATTCTCATCGCTAGAGGCAAGGACAATATTATATTTGTACATGGAAGCAATATCGTCAATCCCCTTAGCCAGAATTGAAAAATAGCTGTTAGCAATATTAGGAATGACAACCCCCACCGTGGTGGTCTTCTTACTGGCCAGACCACGGGCAACTGCATTAGGACGATAGTCCAGCCGATCAATCACCCCAAGAACTTTCTTACGGGTATTTTCTTTGACATTTTTATTTCCATTAACAACTCGGCTGACAGTCGCCATAGAAACACCAGCTTCACGCGCTACATCATAAATGGTAATGGTATCATCAGTATTCATGTGAGCTCTCCCTCTTTATCAGATTAATGACTCTGGGCTGCCTTTAACTTTTGTAAAGCAGCTGCAGATTTATATGAAAATTACGCTTTCACCGTTATATTATCACATCTTGTAAACACTTTCAATCATTACGAAGCATTTTTTTGAAATTTTTGTATGCCCTTTCAATTTTTGTCCGACAGGATTCTGATAGTCAATGAAAAGAAAGAACTATTTTTGCTATTTCTTGGGTACTATATAAAATCTTAGGAAAAGAAAAAGTGGACAAGCCACTCTTCTATATCTGCCCCACATAGCTTAATCCAAATGTTTGAGGACGGCCTCCATCTTAGAAATGGCCTCAACAGGGAGGGCTGTGTGAGGATATTTCTGGTTAAAGGAAAGAAGAAAATCCTGCCTAATTTGCATTCTCTCACGAATTAGCCGCTTGTAGCGATGATCAAAAGGAGGTACTGGATATTTTTCCAGCTCTAGGTAATTAATGCCTTTGAGGGAACCAAAAGGCTTGAAGGTCCCTTGACCATCAACGACAGACTCAATAATACCTAAGGAAACTTCCTTGGGAATGTGCTTGCCCATGTAGAGACCGGTATTGATGATATAGCAATCAACACCCGATTCAAAGAGGGAGCAAAATTTTCGAAAATCTTCGACCAAGGGATAAACTCGGAATGGATTGGCGAAGGGCTCGATAATCAAGTCCTTCTGCTGGCCTGAGAGATTTTCGGCATTGGACCGCTTGGTCATCAGGGTGCAGCCCATGGTGGTCGCCAAAACAGGGTCATCAATTTTAAGCAGGGGAGGCAGGCTATCATCCTTCATAATCCAAAAGATGGCCTTGATGGGCTCGTCAATCCGGTCCACCCGATTCGGGGTCGCATAGCGGGACTTGACCGTCCGCCCATTCCCATTGCGAATATCCTCAGTGACCAACTTCTTGCGGCCATTAGCATCCAGCGTCACGCCACAATTTTGCACGGTCACAAAGTAATCCTGTTCCCGATGACCAGTTGGATAATCATTGGTCTTATCAAAATAGGAGGGTTCTAGGGCAATGGAGGAGCCATCCTTGGTTGAGATGATAAAGGCATCATCGTGGAGCACTTGGATGTCATACTTACCATTATGTTTGGCATGGGTCAGGGTTGACTTACCCGAACCAGACAGGCCAAAGAAGGAGGCAACATAGTCCTGGTCTTCCTTGGCAAGCTTTTTCCTGAAAATTTTCAAACCTCCGTGGCAGGCAACATAGTCATTCCTAGCAGCCGTACTCCAAGCCAGAGTCAGGGTAGCTTTCTTGAGCTCGCCAAAGTAACGCAGGCCCAAAATCATGGCACAATTATGGCGGACATCGAAGTAAACCAAGCCATCTGGATAATCGGGATGAGACCAGTCAGGATCAAAGAAAATGAAGATGTCATTTTCATCGTATTGTTTGGAAGCAACCAAGCGGTTCTTGAAGGTCTCATCCAAAATTTGGAAATTGAGGAGCCAAGAGTAGAGATTGGGGCTCTCATCCTCAGGCACCATAAGGTGGGCCCGAACCATGAAATCTTCATCCAGGCCGACCACAGCTGATGAACGGTAGAAGGTTCTACCTTTGGCTCTGAGGACGGCATCCCGTACAAGTGGAAGGAGCTTTTGGTCCTCAGCTGGATTGCGACCAAAAATCCGTCTAGCCCTAGCTGTCCGACCCACGACTGCTCCTGAATTGGTCAAAAGAACGCGAGCATAGGAGGGTAGGCCTAACTCCTTGGTGTGGATAACCGGCATGTCCAAAATGATGGTTCCAGCTGCCGATGAAGCCAGTTGGTAGGCCTCTTCCAAGCTCTTAATGGATTTGACATGATTTTCATAAAAGGCGGTTTCGATAACGGTTTTTAAGGGTGAAAAATAAGGGCTCTCTGCCCGAATTTCCTCATTAGCATATTCTCGACGTGTGACCATTGACTAGTCCTCCTACTCTTGAGATTTTTCTCGACCATCTCTCTTGCCAAGCGGTTGAGGATTTTTTTGAAAATTTTGAAATCGTTTTCTCGCCCTTATTTTAGCATATTTCCAAGTAAAATACTGGCAGAAACCGGCCCCCGTCTGGAAAATTTTGGTAAGCCCTTGCAATTTGGGGGAATTTTTGAAAGAATAAAGGCAAGAATTTATTCAGAAAAAGAGGTTTTGACATGTCAAAAATCAATCAAATCCGTAACTATCTCGCCCAGCATCAATCCCGCTTGGCGATTATTTCTGACCCTGTCACCGTCAACTACCTGACTGGTTTTGACTGCGACCCCCATGAACGTCAGATGTTTCTCTTTGTCTACAGCGACAACAATCCTATTCTTTTCGTTCCTGAACTAGAGGTAGCCCGGGCTTCCCAGACGGTTAATTTCGAGGTCATCGGTTATCAGGATGCTGAGAATCCTTGGCAAAAGATTCGTTACAACCTACCGAGAATTGATTCCAAATCAATATTTGTCGAATTTGACCACCTCAATGTGACCAAGTTCAATGGCCTGCAATCCGTCTTTCTAGGACGTTTTGAAAATCTGACCCCCTACATTCAAGAAATGCGGCTGATTAAGTCCACCGATGAAATCAACAAGATGCTGGTGGCTGGGGTCTATGCCGACTACGCAGTCAAGGTCGGTTTTAACAATATCCGAGCTGGTCGGACGGAAATGGACCTGGTAGCTCAGATTGAATTTGACCTAAAGAAAAAAGGCATCAGCCAAATGAGCTTTGATACCTTGGTTTTGACAGGGAAGAATGCGGCCAATCCTCATGGCATTCCTGGGAAGAATCCGATTGAAAATAATGCCTTCCTGCTCTTTGACCTGGGCGTGGTTTGCGAAGGCTATACTTCTGACATGACCCGGACAGTTGCCGTCGGTCGGCCTGACCCCTTCCAGGAAGATATCTACAAGCTCTGTCTAGAAGCCCAATTAACTGCCCAAGATTTTATCAAACCTGGTGTTACAGCCAGCGAAGTCGATGCGGCCGCCCGCAAGGTTATTGAAAAAGCAGGTTATGGAGACTACTTCAACCACCGCCTGGGCCACGGCTTGGGCATGGATGTCCACGAATACCCATCCATAATGGCTGGTAACGACCTGGTCATCCAAGAAGGCATGTGCTTCTCAGTTGAGCCAGGCATCTATATTCCTGGCAGAGTCGGTGTCCGGATTGAGGACTGTGGCTACATCACCAAGGACGGCTTCAACCCGCTGACCCAAACACCTAAGAAGCTCCAATATTTTGAGCTCTGATTTTAAATTAGCTATAGAAAAAGCGAAGTCCAAGCAGGGCTTCGCTTTTTTGTATTCTTTAAAACCTGAGATCTTAGTCTAAGAGCATGTGTCTGACTTGATCAATCTTATCTTCCGGTAAAACGACATTGATAGCATTGCCAAGGATAAGCTTGGTACCGCCCGAGACGATGTGGCTCTTGCCATTTTCTCGCTGGCTGGTAATGAGGACATCCTTGGGCAATTCCAGTTGATAGACGGACTTGCCGGCAATTTTTTCAGAAACAGGGACTTCAATCCAGGTCAGCGGACTATCATCATCGTGAGGATGGTCACCTTCAAGAAGACTTTCCAGCATGGCTTCATAGACTGGAGCTCCGCCCAGCAGGTCCATAACAATATAGGCCAGCAGGGTTGTCGTGCCCAGAGCCATGAGGTGGTGGAGGTCACCGACCATTTCACAGACCAAAATCATGGCGGTCAGGGGAGCCTTAGAAATGGCCCCAAAGTAGGCGCTCATACCCAGAATAATGAAAATGGGGAATTCGCTCTGAGAAATCCAGCCAAGATGGAGAAAGATGCTGCCAAAGAAGGCCCCCAGACAGGCTCCCAGGGTCAGGATAGGCAGGAAGATTCCGCCAGGTAGGCCAGAGCCGTAACTCATCATACTGTAAAAATAGCGAAGCAAAAAGAAGGCTAGGAAGTAAAGCACTGGAGCCTGGAGAGAAGAGAGCGAGCGAACAAAGGCATTTCCCCCACCCAAAAGCTGGGGAGCAAAATAACCTAGGGGCATAATCAAGACGAAGGTAATCAGGCTATAGTACTGAGGCTTGAGGTGGAAAATTTTTCCAAGATAGGTGTAATAGCGGCCCACCCGTAAGACCAACCACTCATAATGATAGGCCAGGAAGCCAAGGAGAATGCCCATGATAACAAAAATGATATAGGAGGACAAACGTGGTGTCGGCAGGTTATCTGGCATGGCCAGAACCGGTGTCTGTCCGAAAACTCGCAAGGAAATCAGATTAGCGGTCAGACTGGCTGACAGGGCTGTAATCCAAACCCGGCTGGAAAAATGGTGGTAGACCTCTTCAACCACAAAGAGGAGACCAGCAATGGGGGCATTAAAGGCGGCAGAAACCCCTGCTGCTGCACCGCTGGCAATCAGGGTGCGTTCCTCTAACTTACTGAGCTTGAGATAGCGAGCCAGGCCCTTGCCACTAACTGCACCGACCTGGATGCTGGGACCTTCCCGCCCCAGCATGAGACCGCTGGAAATTCCCAGCACGCCCGCTAGGAATTTTTTCCAGAGGATGGACCACCAATTCTGGCTCATCAAACCCTTGAGTTCAGCCTCAACCTGAGGAATTCCCGAACCCTTGATGTCTGGCTCCGACACAATCAAGCGACCGATAATAAGGCTAAAAAATAGATAAATAAGAAGAATGGCCATTAAAATCCAAGGAGCCTTGTGGGCCAATATAAATCCCTTTTGGAAGCGGTCAAAAATCAGGGTAATGAAATAACGAAAAAGGCTGACTGTAAATCCTGAGAAGAGGCCAACTAAAATGCCTCGAAAAACGGAGGTGAGAATTGAACTGGATAAATAGCCAAATTCTTTCCGTTGATTTTGCATGATAACTCCTTTTGTTAGTGATGATTTTTATAGAGCCGGCTAAAAGAGTAAGTGAAAGTCCTGAAAGGTTGATTGCCAGCGGGAAAGGATTAGGCTCAACAATCTGCCTTTTTCCCTAGCCTGACTTGATAAAAAAACAGTAAGTAAGGCAGACAATTGGACAGAGCTTGAGTTGGCTACCCATGGGGGACTTCACCTTCAACTGCAAAAATATGCAATCATAAGAAATCTGCTCCAAAAATGTTCAGGAGAACCCCGCCCTCACCGGTTTCTATTCTGCTCCTGTTTTCTTAATCCAACTGATTTTTGAAGAGATAGGCAGCCCCAATGAGATCCCCAATGAGATTGGCATGATTATGGTGCCGACAGGCGACGATATTGGGACGCTCAATAATGGTTTTGACAGGATTGACTTCTGCCTTGAGGCGGTCAAACTGACGATTAATTTCCTTCAGGAGCAGGGGCTGGGCACCAATGCCCCCGCCGATAGCGAAGGTTTCTAGGTCCAAGGTCGTCTGTAAATTGAGAATGGTAAGAGCGACATAGCGACAGTAATCTTCAAAAAGCGGATAGATGGACTGATCCTTCTGCGATAGGGCCTGAAAAACAGCCCGACCATCGGTCTTGTCGGCTAGACCGAGAACCTCGGCCAAACGATGAATGAGACCAACAGCTGAAACCTCGACACCACGCATTTCCTCAATCTCAATCTCGGCCAATTTTGGTGGTAACAAGAAGGTCAGCTCACCAGCTTGAAAATGGGAGCCCTGATAGAGTTGGCCATTTAGCACCAGTCCACCCCCCAGACCTGTCCCCAAGACCAGGGCGGCAGCATTTTGACAGCCCTGCAAATTTCCAGTCGCCAGCTCGGCTAGAACAGCCGCCTTACCATCATTGAGGGCGGTAGCAGGCAGACCATAGGTCTTGGCAAAATAATCCCTGACCATAAATTCATGAAGAAAGGGCAGGGTGCCCCTATAATAAATAATGGACTGATCGGTGTCAATGGTTCCAGGTGCACTTATGGCAATCCCAGAAATCTGCAATCGGACCGGTTGAATGAGACCATCAAGCAGGACCAGACAGTCTGGCAAATTGTCCGGTGAGGACAAAGGGGCAAAGGTCGCCTGAATTTGGAAATCATCAGAAACTAGTCCTGACTTGATTTGCGTTCCTCCTAAGTCGATAGCTAAAATGCTCATAAGTCCCCCTTTTCTTAGCGATAGTTTTGGAAAAGCAAAAGCTTCGAGTGACAAAGCAGACCCAGACTGGTTGACCTTGGACCTTCCTCACCTTGGCCAAGGCACCCTTTGTCCCGCCTATTGATTTTCATTGAGAATGGATACTATAAATTAATCTTATCACAATTTTTCCTAAGATTGGCAGGAATTTTCGGAAAATGTTATGATGAAGGCACATAAGGAAAGGCAGAGGGTAGGAATTGATTTGGCAGGATCAGCACCCTTCTCTTGCCCCCTAATTTTAAGGCCTGGGGCTATCTGGTCCAGCGGACTGGGTGCTCTCGTCTCCGTCCAGTTGATTATCACTTATCTGGCGAGGGAGAGGACATTCCACCAATTACTGCCCCAAGGTGACTTATTCAAAAAATAATGAGGCTGGCCATTTGGCCCGCTAATTTAGCCTCAGAAAGGTAGGTAAGACATGACTAAAGATGCCATCAAAAAGCAAATTCGGCAGGCCTTTGACCGTCGGGTAGCTGTTCGTGTTTACAAGGACGAGGAGATCCCTCGGGAGGATATGGAAGCCATCTTAGATACAGCCTGGCTCAGCCCCTCTTCCATCGGCCTAGAAGGTTGGCGGTTCGTCGTCTTGGATCGCCAACATATCAAGGAACTTGCCCCTGAACTTAAAGAAGTTTCCTGGGGTGCCCAGTACCAGCTGGATACGGCCAGCCATTTTGTCCTCCTCTTAGCAGAAAAGGCTGACCGTTACGACAGTCAGCCCATTCGAGAAAGCCTGATTCGCCGAGGTATCACAGTCCCGGCCGACCTGGAGGCTCGTTTGGCACGCTATAAGATCTTTCAAGAAGAGAATCTAAAGTTGGCTGACAATCCTCGGGCCCTCTTTGACTGGACGGCCAAGCAGACCTACATTGCCCTAGCCAATATGATGACCTCTGCTGCTCTGCTGGGAATTGACTCTTGCCCTATTGAAGGTTTTGATTATGATCAGATCAATGCCATCTTGGCCAAGCACCAGATTATCAAACCTGATAAGGAAGGTATTGCCAGCATGGTTTCCTTTGGTTATCGTCTGCGAGACCCCAAACACCCAAGAAGTCGCAAGCCGAGGGAAGATGTCATCACTTGGTTGGACTAATCCCTTAAGCATCATTATTAGAAAGAGAGTTAGCACTTATGAAATTTTTACACACCTGCGTTCGTGTCAAGGACCTAGAAGTCTCCATCAAATTTTATCAGGATGCCCTCAATTTTAAGGAAGTCCGACGCAATGATTTCCCTGAATATGAATTTACCCTAGTTTACCTGGCCTTTGAAGATGACCCAGACTACGAACTGGAATTAACCTACAACTACGGCCATGGTGACTATGACCTAGGTGATGGCTATGGTCATATCGCTGTTGGTGTTGACGACCTGGAAGCCAGCCACCAGGCTCACCAAGCAGCTGGCTACACCGTCACCGACCTAAAGGGCCTACCTGGCAAACCCAAGATGTACTACTTCATCACTGACCCAGACGGCTATAAGATTGAAGTGATACGGTTGAAACAATTTGTTGAACAATAGAAAGAAAATAAGCTCCGCAGTTGCCTTAGGAACAAGGGTTACTGTGGAGCTTTTTCTGGTTGACAAATTCCGCTGGAAATTTTATATTTAATTAAACTAATGGTTTAATTAAATATAAAAAGAGGAAAAACTATATGGCTAGACGAAAAAAAGAACCTGTGGAAGACCATCGCAGGACTATTGCCCAAGCTGCCCACCAGCTTTTTAGTAGCAAGGGACTGGCAGCGACAAGTGTTGATATGATTGCCAAAGCTGCAGGCTACAGCAAGGCAACCCTCTATGTCTACTTTAAAAATAAGGAAGAAATTTTCTTTTCCTTGGTCTATAAACACAATCAAACTTTACACCAGACTATCAAAGAAATTATTGATAAAAGACCTAAGAATCAGACTGATTTTCAGGTCAGCTATCTGGAAATATGTCGAGTACTTCAGGACTTATGCCAGCACTACCCCCTATATTTCGAAGGGATGATTGGGCCTATTAAGCTTGACCTTGACAAGAAAGAAACGCCTCAAGTCTACAAGGATATTTATCAGCTGGGGCTGGAGACCAACCAGCTCATTAGTCGGTTTGTCCAATACGGTATCGAGCTTGATTATTTGCAAGAGGGCCTGAATATTAATCATGTGACTATCTTTTTCTGGAGTGCTCTTTCAGGAATCATCCGCATGGCTGAAAATAAGAAGGCCTATTATCAATTGCTGGGCCTAGATAATCAGGATTTTTTCAATGAGGAGTATCTGAATCTCTTGCTCACTTTTAAGAAAGGATAGCTAATCATGAAAAAAAGAATCCGTTTGACTTTTCTGATAGTGTTTATGGCCGTTATCATTACAGGAGGTGCAACCATGCTTTCTATTGGAAAGAAGGCTACTATTCAGACCGACATCCACTTAAAGGGTGTCCCATCAGATATTGAAGAAGCTCTCTACTACGGTTCTTTTGCAGCCAATTCCCATAACACCCAAAGCTGGAAAGTTGCCTTGAAACCTAAACAGGGTCAGCTGACTATTTCCTTGGATAAGAAGCGTTCTCTGGACGTTGTTGACCCTAAAAATCGTGAACTTTATATTTCTCTGGGTTGCTATAGCCAATCCTTGAAGATGGCTTTTGAAGCCTATGGTTACAAGGTCGACTTAGAGCAAACATCTCCTTCGGCGAACAACCACTATCAAGCCATCATTTTTAACTTTCAAAAAGATCAGCATAAAAAGATGAACCAAAAGCAAATCGAGCTCATCAAGAAACGTCATACCGATAAAAGAAAGTTTTTGACTAAGAAGCTTGATAGGGGCTTTATTGCTCAAGCAACCAAGCGATATAAGAATCTCCACTACTATCCTAGGTCAAGCCAAGAATTTACCTATCTAAAAGACGGCAGTATCAGGGCGGTCAAAAAACAATCGAGTAATCCAGACTTTTTAAAGGAGCAAAGTGACTGGCTAAGATTTTCCAACCAGGAATCTAAGGAAAAGAAGGACGGTATTTCTGGAGATATGTTAGGACTCAATCCTCTTTTAAAATCCTTATACTTTATGACCACCAACCATGAGACTGCTACTGGCCAAGGCTTCGCCAAACAGAGTCTGTCTACCTTGGAAAAACAGGTCAATAACTGTGCTGGCTTCTTTGTCATGACAGGAAAGCAGACCCTAGAAAATTGGATTGCAGCTGGGCGACAAGTGCAAGCTTTTTGGTACGACTACACCGAGAAAAATATCGCCATCCAACCCATCAGTGCTATGATGGAAGTTCCCAGCTATAACAAAAATCTTGAAAAAGACTTGCAACTTAATCAGCCTGTTCAGATGATTTTACGAGCAGGACAGGTTGAAACTTACGGTGAAAATTCAGGTGTCCGCCGTGACTTGACAGACTATATTCAGGTTAAAGATTAGTAAGCCACCTTATAAATTCGAAAGCAAAAACAGGCAGCCATCAACTGGTTGCCTGTTTAATGATTTATTTCTACCGCCCATTAAAATTCTTCATGACCCGCTTCATATCACGTTCTTGGTCACGGCGTTTGATGGACTCGCGTTTGTCATAGTCGTGTTTCCCTTTGGCTAGGCCTAGCAAAATCTTGGCGAAGCCACGCTTGATATAGACCTTGAGGGGTATCAGGGTCATCCCGCTACCTTTTAGTTCATTCTCCAGGCGGGAAATTTCCCGCTTTTTAAGGAGGAGCTTGCGGGTCCGCTCAGGGTCTTTGTTCCAGATGTTGCCCTGCTCAAAGGGAGCAATATGGACATTGATCAGCCAAGCCTGACCATTTTTTATCTGGGCGTAGCCATCCTTGAGCTGGATGCGAGAGGCCCGGACCGACTTAATCTCAGTCCCAGTCAAGACCATACCAGCCTCAATGGTATCAACGATGTTATAATCGTGTCTAGCCTTTTTATTCTGGGCTAGGACATTATCATTTTGACTTGATTTTTTAGCCATAATTCTCCCTTCTTACAGACTTTATTCACTAAATATCAAAAACTTATTTTTGATATTTTCTAAGGTAGCGGACGGAAGCAAACTCCTTCAGAGTTTCATTCCTAATTTTTGAGCCTAAAGTCTCAAAAATCCCGTTATAAGTGACAGCGGACGTGTCACTTATAATTCCACTACGGCGAAAATATCAGATTTAGCTCACTTCGTTCGCAGATTATTGGCAACAGAACCTTTTATTTATAATCAGTTTCAAGTTTTGATATTAACTTTGCCTTTTTAACTTGCAGGCTCGGCCAGCCAGGGAACGCTTCCCAATACTGCCAGCGAAAATTAGCGTTTTTTACGCCGGCGACCGGACTCCCGACCCTTTTTATCGTTGTGAGGGCGGTTTTGGTTCTTGCGTTTGTCAGGCTTTTTCTTCTTGTGGTCCTTAGGCTTCTTGTCCCAATTGCCCTTGCTGGACTGGTCCTTGTCGCCAAAGCGATTTTGCTTCTTGTCAAAACGGCGTTTGCCTGAACCTTGACGATTGCGGCGAAATTCCTTGGCCTTATCCTCACGGGCCTTTCTGGCCTGTCTGTCAACCTTTTCAATGACATCAAGGTCACTTGGCAGGTAAGCAAAGTCAATATCACCCGTTTCCTTATCAGCTCGGGTCAATTTGACCTTAATCTTCTGACCGACCCGGAAGACCTTGCCAGATTTTTCCCCTTGCAGGGTCATGGTCCGCTCGTTGTAATTGTAAAATTCCGGCAGGGTGGTAATGTGAATCAGCCCTTCAATGGTGTTGGGCAGTTCGATAAACATACCAAATTTAACCACGCTGGCCACCACGGCTTCGAATTCTTGACCGACTTGTTCAGCCATGTATTCGGCCTTCTTCATGGCCTCAACTGTCCGCTCGGCATCAATGGCCCGGCGTTCTAGGGTTGAGGAAGAGCTTGCCAATTCTGGAATGACTTCCTGGAAGTGCTCCTTCTTCTCCTCGGTCAAATCGCTGTATTCCCGCACCATGCGGTGAACCAAGAGGTCGGGGTAACGGCGAATAGGACTGGTAAAGTGGGTGTAGTAGTCCGCAGCCAGACCATAGTGGCCATGGTTGTCTTCCGAATAGCGGGCCTGCTGCATAGAACGTAGTAACATCATGGACATGACCTCATGACCGGGCTGATCGGCAATCCGAGCCATAAATTCCTGTAGGGCCTTCTGGCCTAGGCTATTGGCCGTTCCATAGATGGGCACACCAAAGAGGGAGGCATAGTCCATGAACTTCTGCAATTTCTCAGCCTTGGGGGTTTCGTGAATCCGATAGATAAAGGGGAGCTTCCTTTTAGCAAAATGCTCAGCCACGCACTCGTTGGCCACCAACATAAAGGACTCAATCATCCGCTCAGCCGTTCCGCGGTCGCGGACGACGACATCGGTTGGCAGCCCCTTGTCATCCACTAAAATCCTTGCTTCAGGACGGTCGAAATCAAGGGCACCCCGCTTAATCCGCATCTCCACCAGAATCTTGTGGAGCTCAGCCATGTAGCTGACAGACTCCATGATTGGCTTAAACTGGTCAATGACTTCCTGATTGCCAGTCAACATCTGATTGACATCATCATAGGTCATGCGGAAAGTCGTCTTAATCATGGTCTGGATGATGGTGTGTTTGATAACCTTCCCTTGGGGATTGATTTCCATGATAGCTGACTGGGTCAGACGGTCCACATTGGGATTGAGGGAACAGATACCATTGGACAAGCGTTCCGGCAACATTGGCACCACTCGGTCGGTGACATAAACAGAAGTCCCACGAGCGACAGCTTCCTTGTCCAGGGCTGAACCTTCGGTCACATAGTAGGAAACATCAGCGATATGGACACCCAGTTCAAAGTTGCCATTGGGCAATTTCTTGATATGAACCGCATCGTCCAAGTCTTTAGCTTCCTTACCGTCAATAGTAAAGGTGACTTCATCCCGCAGGTCCAGGCGACCTTCAAAATCGCTCTCGGAAGGGGCATCAGGAATAGCTTCTGCCTCGGCCATGACGGCTTCTGGAAATTCAGAAACAATGTCCATGGATTCCAGCACTTCCAGCACATCAATCCCGACATCGTCCTTGTGGCCGACAATATCAGACACATGGGCAACAAAATAATCGTGGTGGCGAGTCGGATACTTATCAATCTCAACCTTGAGAACCTCGGTCCCATCTAGGGCTACCGGTTCTTTTTTGATGTAGATTTTTTGGGAAATCTTTTGATTCTTGGACTTGATATAGCCAGCATAGGGCGGGCGTTCATCATCGAGAACGAACTTACCGACCACGGTCTTGAGAGCTCGGTCAACCACATCAACGACCCGCACCTCGGCGGCCGTTCCCTTCAAACGGTCAGCTGGCTTCTTGACCACAACCTCAACGGTATCGCCGTCGATGGCATAGCCGACATCATTGCGGCCGATGAACATATCCTCTTCGTCATCACTGACATGTAGGAAACCAAAGCTGTTCTTATTGGCCCGAAAGACTCCCTGAATGGTAATGTCATGCTTTTTCTTAGTGACTGCCTTACGCAGGGAGACATAGCCGTCCTGATTAAAGCGAAGCTTCTTATTACTCTCCAGCTTGGAGATAACCTTGATGAGCTCAGGGAATTTCTGGGCCCCTGCCATATCTAGAGCAGCCGCCAAATCATTGACGCTGGACTTGCCCTGCTCCTTTAAATAGTTAATAATTTGTTCTTCCATAGTCTTTTTGGGTGGACTAAACTTAGTTAAGGCCACCCTTTCATCCTTTTACTTCTTGATAGATTTTGAACATCAAAAGCCCCAAGGGAGAGGCCAGCCCAAATTTTGCCTTAGGACTGACCGACAGAAATTACTACAGAGCTCTCTCTTAGGCCTCTGTTCCCTTACTGGCTGAAGCCCTTGCTCCAGCCGACTTTTGATTATCATTTATGATGTTTTCGTGGGGAAATTTCTATAAAAAAGGAGCCAACCAAGTCGTCGGCTCACCTTTGTCATTACTTACTTGATAAAATCGCAAGCACTAGGGCATCCAGCAACCAAAGGAAGGTTAGGACACCGGTAAAGCGTTCCATGAAGGCCTCAAATCCACGGGCTTTTGTTCGCTCAAAGAGGGCTTCCGAACCGCTGCTATCAAATACATTACTGCTTGGGTTCTTCTGTGGCTGCATAAAAATCGCAATAATCAAAATCACAGACATGACCAAGAGAGCAGTCAGTAGGATGTTATACATATCTTTCCTCCACTATTGTCCTAAGTAGTTTATCATAAATGCCCCTAAGATTCAAGATGGAGGGTTACTTTTCGCTCCTTGGGACAGTACTTGGGCACCTGAATTTTTTCAGGATGGTTGGCCTTATTTTTTGAGGTCAAATAATTGATACTCCCGCAAGAGCTGCATTTCAAATTTATTTTAATCCGCACTAGATTTCCTTAACTTTCAAATAATGTCTAAAATTGATAAAACTCCAAGAGAAATTGACAAAAACGATGAGGGAGGTAGCATAGAAGACCCAGTGATAGCCCAAGAGGGCCGCGACACTAGAGCCGATGAAGGGACCGATGACCTGACCCATATAGGTGAAGGTCTGATTATAGCTAAAGATGCGAGAAATCCCTTCCTTGGGCGTAATCTTAGTCAGGAGGGAATTGACACTAGGCATGAGGGCACCAGTTCCAAAGCCATACATAAAGCGAAGCAGGCCTAATTCCAGCGGCGTCTTGGCATGGGCAAAGGAAAAGTACATACAAAAGCTATAGAAAAGGGCAATTAAGAGGAGACGGTGATTGCCAATCCTGTCACCAATCTTACCAAGGAATGAGCTAGACAGCATGCTGGAAAAACCCATACTAGAGACAATCAAGCCTGAAACAAACATGAGGTTGGTCGTCTGACCTAGATGACGAATATAGAGGGTCAAGATTGGGGCGATGGATTGAGCTGAGACCTGAATAATCATACTGGTCACAAAGAGCCCCAGCATAACCTGACGGTTCTTGACCTGCTTGAGCAGCTCCCTGGTTGGCAACTCATGCTCCTTCTTAACAGGAACGAAGTCTTCCTTGATTAAGAAAATGGTCATCAGATTGAGGGCCAAAAGGAGAAAACCGACACCCAAGAAAATATTGCGAATGCCCAGCAGGTCGGCGAAGTAGCCACCCAAGAGGGGACCAATCAGAGTCCCTGCTGTTACTCCTGTTGCCAGGGTCCCTAGGGCAAAGCCCAGCTTATTTTTGGGAGCCTGACTGGCAATCAGGGCTGTGGAATTGGGTACATAGCCTGAAAACATCCCATTGAGCAAGCGGAGGGTCAAGAGCCAAAAAACATTGGGCACAAAGGCTAAGCCTCCCATCGTGAAGGCCATGACCAGACTGGCCCGAATCATCATGGGCTTGCGGCCATAGCGGTCAGCTAGCCCCCCCCAGATGGGAGAGACCAGGGCCGAGGCTAGAGCAGAAATAGAAACCGACAGGCCCGCATAGAGCTCCACCTGACCTGGCCTCGCCCCTAACTGCTCGACAAAGATGGACATAAAGGGCATGACTAACGAAAAACTAGCCCCCGTCAGGAAATTCCCCAACCAGGCCACCTGCATATTTTGTCGCCAATTGACCGTGGCAATACTCGCACTTTGAATAGGTCATCTTCTTCTTTCTGGAATTCATCTGCTCCCTATTATAGCACAAGTTAGGAGGGGAAAATTTATCAGTCGCTTGATTTTTTATGAATTTGAGTAGGTGGAAATTACTAGTTAGCGGTGTTGTAGTTGACTTGGTGGAAGTGGCATGTGGAGGTGCCATCACAAACTAACTAATAATCATTAAGTTTACCTCCAAAATAGCACTCCAAAGCAATCCCAAACTAGAGGTGTTCTGGACGGCTTTTAAAACCGAATACAATCAAAAGTATCACTCTGCCCTTACCTCGTCGGCTATGAATTTCTAAGGTTTTAGCAAGACATGACCATGCTAGAGCCGTCGGTTGAAAGCTTTGAACTTCAAAGAGTATAAAATCACCTTGGGCTGAAATCACTAATTAAAGATATTTTCTTACCTCTAGAAAATCCTTATTGCACTTGACTGAACAAAAAGCACTAATTAGTGGTAGTCTAACTAGTGCTTTCTTATAGGGCTTAAGACGCCTGATTGGGCATCATTGATTAAGGTTCAGCTGCCAACCGCTGTAACTGTTGGCCCAGTTGCCTATAGGTATCTTCTAGGCTGCCATTGTTATCAATCAGCTGGTCGGCTAAGCGGATTTTTTTCGACAGGGGCATTTGCGAGGCAACTCGCTTTTGAGCTTCTTCTAAGGAGTAGCCATTTCTTGCCATCAACCGCTGCAACTGTTGGTCCTCGTCCAAGACGACCAACCAGATTTCATCGAACCAGTCTTCATAGTCCAGCTCAAAGAGCAGGGGCAGGTCCATAAAGAAAATGTCCTCTTCTTGAGCCAAACGATCCCGCTCCTTGATGAGTTCCTGGCGAATTATACGGTCCTGCAGGTCGGCTGATTTCTTTCTGGCAGCTGGGTCATTGAAAATCAATTGGGCAAATTTAGGCCGATCCAGCTCCTGGCCAGGCCCCAAGATCCCTGTTCCAAAGGCTAAAATCAAAGCTTGGTAGAGCAGCCCACCCTTGGCTTGTAAAGTATGAACCAGCTGATCGGCATCGACCACTTGGTAACCCTTTTGCCTCAAATAGGCCGTCACCGTCGATTTCCCCGAGGCGATGCCCCCGGTTAATCCAATAATCTTACTCATTTCTTCTGACACTTGGGACAATAGTGACTACCCCGCCCTCCTACTTTGATTTTTTCAATAGTTGACCCACAGCGGGAGCAAAGCTCTCCCTCACGCCCATAAACTTGCAGAAAGTCCTGCATGGTGCCATCTTCTCCCAAGGTATTCTTATAGGTGCGAATGGTCGAACCACCATGCTTGATGCCCTCTTGTAAAATCCTGATAGTCTGGTCATGCAACCGCTTGATTTCGGCTGGCCGCAAGCTATCTGAGCGTCTTTCAGGATGAACCTTGGCAGCCCAAAGCACTTCATCCGCATAGATATTCCCCAGACCAGCCACCAAGGATTGGTCCAGCAAATAGGACTTAATCGGCCTATGGGACTTTACCAAAGTCCTCTCAAAAGGAGCTAATTTAAAAGTTTCCTTGGTAGGCTCGGGGCCTAATTTCTTACTGAGAAAATAAGCTGCTTCTTGGGACTTGGGCAGGTATTCCATGGTGCCAAACTTGCGGACATCCTGATAAACCAAGGTCGTGCCATCGGTGAAGGTAAAGAAGGCATGGAAATGTTTGTTGGTCGGAACTTGGTCGGAAAAGAGAAAATATTTTCCCTCCATCCGCAGATGGGAAATGACTAGCCCACCCGTCAGCTCAAAAATCAGATACTTGCCCTGTCGCCTCATGGCCTGAACACTCTGACCTGGCAGCAGCAATTGGAAATCTTCTAGCCCTGTCCGAACCAACTTGGGATAAGTCACCTTGACCGACTCAATGGTCTTGCCGACAATCTGCTTCTCCAGTCCTCGCCGAACCGTTTCAACCTCTGGTAATTCTGGCATAGGGGTCCTTTCTTGTCTTAATTTTCAACCGTTTTTTGACCAAAAGAAAGCCTCCTAATCAAATTGATGAGTTTCTTTCCAGCTCATGCTGAAGGTCTTTTAGATACTGCTTTTGCTGTCTCTTTAAATAGGGAGCAAGCAGCGGTTTTAAAAACCATTTTTTAGCGATTACATTTTCTGTAAAATCTACCAGAGTTTCGTGTCCTTGCTGTCTAAAACTGCCAATCCAGTGACCTTCAATGCTCTCATTATTGAGGTCAAATTCCCAAGTATTGTAGGCTACCAGCTTAGTCGTATGAAAATGGGTCTCTGTCCCATTTTTGGTCACTTCAATAAAATTGTGATCGTCTAATACCTTAATTTCTTTAATGTCACTTCGCCAAGCAAAACCTTCAAGGTCGGTTACTGTGTCCCAAATTTGTTCAATTGAGTATGGCAAGGTGTGGCTGATATGCGATAATGTCATGTTCTGACCTCCGTTATATTAGTGATTGACATGAAAAGCTGAGTTGCCCCAGCTCCTTTTTAATACTCTTTCTTATTATAGCCAAAGTCGGCTAGATCCAGCTTTTTGTCGCGCCAGTTTTTCTTGACCTTGACCCAGGTTTCGAGGAAGACCTTGTCCCCCAGCATGATTTCAATATCACGGCGGGCTAACTGGCCAATTTTCTTGAGCATGCTACCTTTTTTTCCGATGATAATGCCTTTTTGACTATCTCGCTCAACCATGATGGTTGCCCGGATATGAATCTTGTCGGTCTCTTCGTCTCGCTTCATGGATTCAATGACGACGGCTACCGAATGGGGTACCTCTTCCCGCGTCAACTGCAGGACTTTCTCACGAATCATTTCTGATACCAAGAAACGTTCTGGGTGGTCGGTAATTTGATCCTCAGGGAAATATTGGTAGCCCTCTTCCAGATTCTTCTTGAGGAGATTGAGGAGGGTGGGAATATTATTGCCCTGCAAGGCAGAAATTGGCACAATCTCCTTGAAATCCATCTGCGAGCGGAAATCCTCGATTTTCTCCAACAGCTGGTCGGGGTGGACCTTGTCAATCTTATTGATGACCAGAATAACGGGAATCTTGGCGGCCTTGAGTCGCTCCATAATCATATTGTCGCCCTTGCCACGTTCTTCGTCAGCTGGCACCATAAAGAGCACCGTTTCGACCTCCCGCAGAGTGGAATAGGCAGACTCTACCATGAAATCCCCCAGAGCTGTCTTGGGCTTGTGAATTCCAGGCGTATCAATAAAGACAATCTGCTCGCTGTCGGTCGTGTAAATTCCCATGATTTTATTACGGGTGGTTTGAGCCTTATCGCTCATGATGGCAATTTTTTGGCCCAGGACCTGATTTAAAAAGGTTGATTTCCCAACATTGGGACGACCTAAGATTGTCACAAAGCCTGATTTGAATGTCATATTATTTTTTAAGAAGGTAAGTCAACTTTGACCAAGGTCACCGACTAAATGTCAGCAGTCCCAAGTCAAGCCAGACTTGCTTCTTTCCTTTCTATCTTGTCTCTTTCTGCTAGTGGAAAATCAGTTGCCAGATTTTTGGCAAAAAGATGATAACCCCTGTCACCACCGCATAGCCGGAAATCATCAGAACCGCACCGGCTGCCATATCCTTGGCATTTTTAGCCAACATGGAAAAGTGATAATTACTGGCCAGATCGACCACATTTTCGATGGCCGAATTAATGATTTCAAAGGTGATGACCAAGAAAACCGCTAACAAGAGAAAGAGCCACTCAACAGCTGAAATATGAAAAATCAGACCAGCCAAGATCGCTAGTACCGCTGATACAGCGTGCTTTCGCATGTTTCGCTCTTCCTTGAAGGCGGTGAAAATCCCTGTCAGGGCGAACTCCAGACTAGAGGTCAGGGTTCGGTTTTTCCATTTCTTGGGTGAATTAGTCTCGCGTAAGTCCATAGGCTGTCAAAATCTCTTCCTGTAGGGTGAACATCTCTTTTTCTTCTTCAGGGGTGTAATGGTCGTAACCATTGATGTGCAAAAAGCCATGTACGGCCAAGAACCCCATTTCCCGTTGGAAACTATGGCCATAGCTTTCGGCCTGTTCATGAGCCTTGTCAACCGAAATGAAGAGCTCGCCGATATAGGCATCGTAATCCGCTATCATGGCTGCCAAATCAGGATCAGCCTCCAAGTCCTCCTGGGAAAATACAATATCAGTCTCAGGCTTGTACTCCAGACTAACCACATCGGTCGGCCGGTCCATGTCCCTATATTCTAGGTTGATTTGATGAATTTTCTCATTGTCAACAAAGGTGATAGCCATCTCCTTGTTTTCTTTGCCCAATTTCTTAGCCGCAAAATTGAGCATGTCCCTAATCTTATCCATCATTTCTTGTGAGACTTCCTGAGTCTCGTCCAGCATTTCAATATACATAGGTCATCCAATCTAATAATCATTCTTATTATAGCATAAAAGCCTCCAAGAATAGTCAGCTGGCTGGCAGACTTTACCAGCCTAATTTCTGAAAACCTTTTCAAAACCAACCTCCCTATGCTAAAATAAACTTATCACAAATTCACAAGGAGATCTTTATGACCTTTTCGCAAAAAATTCAGACGGCCTGTCAGGCCAAGGAAGAGCTGATTGACCAACACTTTGTCCGCTATGCGGTCAAGTCCATCTTTGCCGGTGCCTTTCTGACCCTCTCCACAGGGGTCGGTGGCATTGCCGCTGATGTTATCAATCAGATTCATCCCAGCCTCGGTCGCTTCGTCTTTCCTTTCATCTTTAGCTTCGGCCTGGTCTATATTCTCTTTTTAAACTCCGAGCTAGTCACTTCAAACATGATGTACCTGACCGCTGGGGCCTACTACCGCTACATTTCTGCCAAGAAGGTCCTGAAAATTTTGGTCGTCTGCACCCTCTTCAATCTGGTTGGAGCAGCCCTGATTGCGGCCCTCTTTAATCAGAGTTTCGCTTACACGCTAGTGAATTCTAAGAGCTTCCTTGTCGGCGTTGTCCAAACCAAGCTGGCCAAAACCTCCAGCCAAATTTTCTTTGATTTGATCATCGCAAATATCTTTGTCAACATCGCCATTCTTTCCTACCTCCTGGTCAAGGACCAGACAGCCAAGACCATTTTGGTCATCTCGGCCATCTTCATGTTCGTCTTCATGAATGCAGAACACTTGGTGGCCAACTTTTCTTCCTTCCTCCTGATGGGCTTCAATTCGGTTCATCTGGATGGTTACAATCTGACCAATGTCCTGCGACATTGGGGCATTTCCTTCATTGGCAATTGGATTGGTGGTGGCATCCTCATCGGAGCAGCCTATGCCTTCCTCAATAAAAAAGAGGACTAGTAAGGCTACCGGAGCCTGCCCAGCCTAGCATGCAAAAGGATTAACTGAACACTTAAAAATGGAGCCCCACAAGAGCTCCATTTTTATTTTTCTAAGATTTAAAGTTAGGGACTGTCAGTTTGGCCCTACTCCCGCTGTCGCCTGGGTCAGTCTTTTTCCCTAATAGTTGAGGCCTTGCCCTCATCTTCATAGGCCCGGATAATTTCAGCTACGACTGGGTGGCGAACCACATCTTTGGCAGACAGGTAGACAAAGTCAATCTGGCGAATAGTCTTCAGCTTATCAATGGCATCTAGAAGGCCTGAATGACTATTTCTGGGCAGGTCAATCTGACTGGTGTCCCCATTGACAATCATTTTGGAATTAAAGCCTAGGCGGGTAAGAAACATCTTCATCTGCATAATAGTCGTGTTCTGGGCCTCATCAAGAATGACAAAGGCGTCGTCTAGGGTCCGTCCCCGCATGTAAGCCAGAGGAGCGATTTCAATAATTTCCCGCTCCATAAGCCTGGTAGTCTGGTCCTTACCCAAAATCTGATATAGGGCATCATAGACCGGCCGCAGATAGGGGTCTACCTTTTCCTTGAGGTCGCCAGGCAGAAAGCCCAGGCTTTCTCCGGCTTCTACCGCTGGCCTCGTCAGGATAATTCGCTTGACCTGACCTCGCTTGAGGGCGGTAACTGCTAAAGTAACCGCCAAGAAGGTCTTCCCAGTTCCCGCAGGCCCGATGCCAAAAACGACATCGTGGTTCCTGACACTATCAACATAGACCTTCTGGCCCAGAGTCTTGACCCGAATGGGCTTGCCGTAATTATCCTTGATAATCTCTTCTTCATAAAGGGCGACAAACTTATCAATGGTTCCATTTTGAGCCATGGTCAAGGCCGTGACCACATCAGAGGTATTGACCAACATGCCCCGCCCAACCAAAACCAAGAGGGCTTCAATCGTTAGGCGGACTATCTCCAAACTAACCTCATCATCGCTTAAAATCTGCACCACTTCGGTTCTGGCATGGATGACCACGCCCGTATTTTCCTCAATCAATTTGAGATGCCGCTCATTGCTGCCAAAAAGGGCCATGAGGTCATCAGGATGTTTTAATTGAATATCAACAGAATAGTCCTGCAAATAGACTACCTCTTTCCTTGCTTAATGTAGTCCCATTATAACCTATTTGGACAGAAAAATCATGCTGGAAAAAAGAGGGAGAAGACAGACACGCAGCCGGTTTTCCTAGCCACAAGGCCTCTGTCTGAAGAGAAAATACCAACAGCTAAATGATTGTCCAGCCTCAATGAGCCAGATAATCTTCCCAAATTTTGTCGAATTGGCCGAGGTTGAAGCTAAAGCTGGCTTGGTCTTCCAGATAGCGACTGACTTCCTCAAAATCATCGGTGTGCTTGGGAAAGGTACTGTCGTTGAAGGCCAAGTCGGCTAGCAGGGCTGCTGGCTCCTGCGACTTGGGATTGCGTTGGGTCATCAACCAGGTGTAAAAGGATTTTCTCATAAGACGGGCCTCAATCTTTCCAATGTTCTTCAATAAATTTATGCCGCAAACCACTAGAGATAGTATAGCGTAGCGGGTCCTTCTTATAGAACTGCTGGTGGTAATCTTCAGCTGGATAAAAAGGCTGTGCCGGCTCAATCTGGGTGACAATCGGGTCATCAAAGCGACCGGAAGCCTGGAGCTTGGCCTTGGAAGCTTCTGCTAATTCTTTTTGCTTGGCATTCTCATAGAAGATGATTGGACGGTAATTATCGCCTCGGTCCTGAAATTGGCCAAAGGCATCGGTCGGGTCAGTCTGAGCCCAGTAAATCTCCAGAAGTTCCTGATAGCTGACCTTGCTTTCATCATAGATAATCTCTACGGCCTCGGTATGACCCGTCTTGCCGGAGCAAACCTCTTCATAGCTGGGATTGGCCACATGACCACCCGTATAGCCCGACAGAACCGAACAGACACCAGGATAGGTCTCAAAGGGTTGGACCAGACACCAAAAACAGCCACCTGCAAAAATTGCTCTCTTCATAGCAGCTACCTCCTTGCATTTTTTCTATTATATCACAAGAAAAAAGCCAAGCCGGAAAACCAGCTTGACTCATTTTGGGAGCAGGGCAAGGATTGCTAGGTAAAGCCAGCCAATCATCGTTCCAGTCTCTCAAATTTTCAATTTATTCGTATTCGTCGTTCAAATCTTCATCATCGTCGTCATCATCACCATCGTGATGTTTTTGACCATGGTCGCCATCGTGGTCACTGTCATCATCACCGTGTTGGTCGTCGCCTTGGTTAGAAGAGCTGCTACTTGATGAAGTAGAGCTTCCTTGAGAGGCTTGACTTGATTGAGTGGTTTCAGTGGATTGGCTAGTTTGAGATGATTGACTTGTTTGGTTAGATTGATTTGTTTAGTTAGATTGATTTGATGAATTGTCGGTATCGTTATCAATTTCTAAAATGCTACCATTTACGGCACTAACAACGTAAGAATAACCACATTCGCCATACTTGAAGTTAATCTTGTAGATTGGTGAATCATCTTGTTGGTCTTTATCGACCTTCAATTCACTGACTTGGTTTTCCGCCAAACCAGCATTATTCAAAGCAATTTGCTTAGCTTCTTCATTAGTAACTGTTGCTTGATTTTGGTTACTTGATGATTGAGAAGATGAGCTTGATCCAGCTTGGCTAGATTGAGAGCTTGAGCTACCGGCTTGTGAGCTAGCACCAGTACCAGTTGTTGGAGCTGAGCTGCTTGGTGCTGAACCAGTTGGTGTCGTTGTTGCACTTGTTTGTGAAGCTTGAGACTTATTATCCTTTTGCGTTACGGTTCCCTTATGAGCGTCAATGGTATAGTCATATTCCTTTTGACCTTCTTGGAAATCAACGACATAAACTGTCTTGTTTTGGTAGCTAGTCTTTTCGACTTTGGTAAAATGGGCTTGGCTCTCTTGAACACCGCAGTCTTTAAGGGCAACGGTTTTAGCTTGCTCTTGGCTGATACAATCAGAACTAGAATGTGAGTTGGCTGAAACAGCAGATACACCACCCAGCCCTGCTACAGCTAGGCCTAGCGTTGTCAAAACAGCATAAGGTAGTTTTTTGGTTTTGATTAATTTTGTCATTGGTAATTCTCCTTATTTATCTGATGCTACTAGCACTAGTAACCCAAATCGGTTACAAAGAGCTATCTAGCTTTTTTTGAATGATTCTCTACCTTCCGGATACAGCAAAAAATCATTCATAGAGGCAGCCTCGGCCGACCTCGCTCCCATTCTAACGAGACAAAATTTCTCTGTCAAGTCTCTGTCAAGCTTCCAAAAAAGCTGTAAAATTCGCTCAGCGCTTAAAATTAGGGACTGTTGCGATTTTATGTCAGAAAGCTAGGTGCGCCCCTATTCCTTGTATCCAAGTGAGGTTTTTTAAAGATAACAATTCTTTTACAGAGAATTTCAAACTTGAAACTTATCCAAGATTAACAGTTCATATAATTCTTATCTGAAAGATAGGTCATTGAGAAGCTATTAAAAAAACTACTTGGCAATCAAGTAGTTTAGTGATAAGGCTATCTGTTTTCTTCAGACATGGGTAAGGAATTTTAGGGACGTAGTTTTGGCTATGCAAAACTGCAGCAATCTCCCTGATTTCTGTTTCACAATCGTTAGGGGATATTTTGGAACACAGTTTTCGCTCTTTTACCCAATCTGCAGCAGTATCGCTAAATTTTAGTTAAGTTCATTTAGAGCTATAAAAAAAGCCTTGCAGCTTTTTTAGGATTATTTGGAGCGGCGAGTATGGTGGGCGTGATCAGTTGAGGACCGCTTCCCATAGTCTCCATAACTTCCGTAACTTCCATAGTTCCCGTAGTTTTCTGATTTCTCGTCAACCTTATTAAGAATGATACCTAAGAATTGAGCCCCGCTCTTTTCCATTTGTTCGATGGCCTTCTTCACAAAACGACGACGAATGACACCTGCCTCAGTAATCAAGATAGAGGCATCGCAGTCTTGAGCAATGATAGCAGCATCAACAACCTTACCAATAGGGGGTGTATCAATCAAAACATAGTCATAGTGCTCACGAACGGCTTCAATCATTCGTTTGAAGTTATCACTTTGGAAGAGGGCTGTTGGATTGGGGGGAACCTGTCCAGAAGGAATCATAGTCAAGTTGGCAACACTGGTCCGGCTGATAGTTGTTTGCAAATCAGCATGGCCAGACAAAAAATCAGTCAAGCCCTTAACAGGACCATCTGGTTTAAAACTTCCCATCATGACAGAATTACGCATATCAGCATCGACCAGAAGTGTCCGGTAACCTGCACGAGCAAAGGATACGGCCAAACTCATTGTAGTCGTTGACTTACCTTCTTTGGGATGAACTGAGGTTAAGGCAATAACCTTGATATCACTTCCACTAAACTGGATATTTGCCCGAATGGAATTGTAGTATTCCTCAGCTTTATCAATTGTTTTCTCTTTGTTACTAGCTAATTCTAAGTATCCCATACTTCCTCCTATAGGCTGTTGGTATCGGGAACAACCCCAAGCAAGGTACGACCAAGTGCCTTCTCGATATCCTCACTAGTCTTGATGCGATCATCAAGAGCTTCAAAAATAATCAAGGTCACCACAGCGATAAAACCACCTGCAACAACACCAAGGACAAGATTTTTCTTAATACTTGGCGAAGTAGGTGATGATGGAACCTTAGCAGTTTCTGCCGTTGTAACATCTTCAACCTTGGTCACATCCTTGATTTTTTGGATAGCAACTTCACGCACAGCATTAGCGAGACGACTGGCTTCTTGAGCGCTTTTGTCCTTCACGGAAATCGTAATCAGCCGTGTATCCGTTGGTACTTGAACACTAATCTTCTTAGAAAGTTCAGCGGAACTAATGTCTAATTTTTCTTTGCTGACAACATCATCAAGGACATCTTGAGACTGGATAATTTCCTTATAGTCATTAACCAAATCGGTCCCTGCTTGGATATCTTGATAATTAATGGAATTGTTGGTGCTATTATTAACCACGTAAACCCGAGTAGAAGAAGTGTAGGTCTTTGGAATAATAAAGACACTGACAAACAAGGCTACGAAGCCAAAGAGCAGAGCCACGAAGAGTATCAAGAATTTGCGGTTCCATAATTTTTTGAGTAAGGCGAATACATCAATCTCAAATGATGCATTATCTGCTGTATTCATATGTTCTCCTTAATTAGTTTTCTTATCGAGTAAATCTTGAAGATTGTCCTTGAACAGGGCTTGAGCCTTTGTCTCACCATAGGTTTTAGTGATGACCTGGTAGGCTTCCTCCATAAAAGGAGGGCGTTTATCAAGATTATGCATATCGCTAGCAATACAGTAAACCAAATCCTGCTCTAAAAAGTATCGTCCCCGCACTTTGAAGGTTTTTTCCTTATCTCCAAAAAGTTTGGGCTTGAGAACATGGTTGCTGTTCACCTGAGTATAGCAACCCATGTTGATAATTTCCTGAACACGATCAGGTTTATTTTCTAGGGCATTATAACGCTCGATATGGGCAACAATCGGTGTGACTCCCAGCATCAGAACCTTGGTTAAGGCTTGGTGGATATCCCGCCAGGGAGTTGCCATACTAAATTCCATCAGGGCATAACGACTGCCATCCATGGTAGGAACCAAGCCCTTTTCCAACTTCTGCCGGAGATCTTCTGTGTAATAGAGCTCCCCACCATAGAGAATCGTTAAGTCTGGAAATTTTTCCTCTGCTGCTTTTTTTACCTGTAAAAAGTTAGCACGAATGGTCTCTTCTGGGGTCTCAAACATATCCTTACGCCGATGAGAAGTCGAGACGATTGTCCGGACTCCCTGACGATAGCTTTCTGAGATTAGATTGAGGCTTTCCTTGAGCGTCTTTGGCCCATCATCCACATCAAAAACAATGTGCGAATGAATATCAATCACCCTTACTTACCTCCTAACACATCTTTAATCTGATCTGCTGCATCACTCACACTAGAGTCATCTAATTGCATCATATAGAGGGAAGCACCTGGCATTGCATAGGATTGCAATTCTCCTGTTGACCCTGTACCTGTAACGGCCTGCGAACTAACCTTGAAAGAGGAACCAGATTCCAATTGGGTATTAGCGATGGTCATCAAATCACTGATTGGCATATTAGTTTGGATAGAATCTTGGAGATTATTGGCAATAGAAGAAATCTTCGAAATTGATTTAGTTGAAGCCAACTTATTGATGATGGCTGTGATAACTTTTTCCTGGTTCTTACCACGGTCATTATCACCATTTTCTAAACCGTAACGCTCACGAACGAAGGCAAGAGCACCTTGCGAATCCAGGTGAACATTACCCACTTCAAAAGTGTAGTCCTTATTGGTGTGGGCTGTGAAAGCCTGGTCATTATAAACATCAATACCACCTAACAGATCAACCAGTTTAAGGAAGGACGTGAAGTTGAGGCGGGCATAATAGTCGATGTTAATATTATAAAGATTTTCCAAGGTCTTCATGGAAGTTTGAACACCGTAGATACCAGCATGGGTCAACTTATCTTTCTGATTGTTACCGCCGTCTGGGATAGTGACATAGGCATCTCGAGGGGTGGTAGTCAAGAGAACCTTGTGGGTCTTGAGGTTGATGGACGCAATGATATTAACATCTGAACGAGAAACGGAGTTGATAGGACCATAGGTATCAATACCAGAAATGTAGATATTAAAAGCATTGGTATCAACTTTTTTATTAGACTCAACCTTGTTAGCTGTTTGAATCTTATGGCTGTAGATGGTTTTAACCTTACTCTTGAAATCCTTATCCTGATTTTCAATCAGGCTGGCATAAGCACTATTGAGAATAATGGCCTTGGTTGAACCAGACATCAAGTCATTATAGGCCTGAGCGTAGGAATCTACGTGGTTAACTGTTATAGTCTTAGACTTGTCGGCCTTAATCTCTTTGACAAATTCATCAATGTTGGTCCCATCACTTTGAGTTGGAGCTTCTACTTCATCAACGTCACTGAGGTCTTTGATAGAAGAGTCCTTGGGAACAACGATGCTCATCTCAACTTGAGAATATTTGGTTGAATCATTGAGGGTACCAACAAAATTAACCAGCCGATTTAATCCCAGGAAGGTAAGGGCAGAAACAATAGTGAAGACAACCAGCAGGATGCTCGTCCAGATTTTCGAGCGTTTCTTAATGATAAGAAAGGCAGTCAAGGCAAATACAGCGACTAAGAGAATTGTAAAGATAACATTTAGATAACGAGATGCCAAAAAATTATATTTATACATAAGAAATAGGGTCATAGCTGAGACCGCTGTGTATAATATAAATAGTAGAATATTGACAAAATAATGTGTACTAAAACTTTTTGACTTTGAACGATTGTGTCTTGCCATTATTTATTCTCCAGTATTATTAATTTCATGCTTTATTATACCTAATTTTTACGACAAGTCCAAGGAACTTTAATTCGTTTTTAACATGTTTGTCATAATTTAAATATTTAATAAAGCTCTGAAACGGCTCTACTGTTAGTTGCTTGCAGACTTTACTGGAAAAATATTTTACCAAAAAATATTTTCGGCTGAGACTGTTGAGGTTTTATTCCTGACCGCCTTGCCCTGATTGAGTCAAGTTATCTAACTGACTTTGCAAATCGGCCTTCTTAGAGGTTGTTGCAATCTTATCGATAGCTGTTTGGGCTGCTTGAAGGTTATCTGTAGTTGGATTAGCCTGAGCATCTGTCAGAGCTAATTTAGCTGAAACAATATTAAGACGCTCTTGATAGGCTTCTTTCTGGCTCTTGTTAGAAACTTGATCAATCTCATCTTGGATGGTATCAACCTTATCCGCACTTGGATTATTTTCCAGGCTATCTAAATCAGACTCTATTTTTTTATTATTTTGCGATGATGAAGATGATGAACTCGTACTGATATGGGTGGGCGCTACTTCCACATCTCCATTTTTAATGCTAGAGTTGACATGCTTGGCATAGACAAATAGCCCCAAAATAAGAGCAAGCAGGACAACACTCATCAATAAATAAAAACTTTCACTCTTTTTAAACTTCATAAGACTCCCTCTCTTTAAAAATTTTGGAAGACTGCCAAAGTGACTGGCAATAAAATCTCGTAAGCATACCCCAGCTCTTCTCTCCCTCTTAAACGACTTAAAATACTCTATGAAAATCAAAAACAAGACGGAGCAAAGACTTCAGCCACCAAAGAGGCAAACAATCTAACTTTACTTTCTCTAGTGATTGTCTAACTTCCTCACTAACCTCACAAAGTTGGTATAATTGCCCAACTTTATGAGGCCTTACAGGAAACTGCAGGCACCTCAAACGTTCTGGGAGAGCTTTTGAGGTGGAGAATGAGGAAAGCATTGCTTTCTTCATTAAGTACGGCAAAGCAAGTCGAGGAGGCAACTATCCATAAAAGCTGTCAATACTGCAGGTTTTAGGGATTTAGTGAGGGACATAAAGAACTGTTATAACAGTTTTTGTAACAAGTCCTCAGTCCTTATTTGAGCTCGCTTGTTCCTTGTCCCCTTTTTGATTTTCGAAGAGTATTAAATTCATCAGGATAGCTCATTCTGGCCTTCAGGCCCTATTTCAAAGCATATACAAAATTTATTATAGCTTATTTCCAGAATTATTCAAGCTAGTAGGAAATTAAGTGCGGAAAGTATCATTCGAAAGTGATAATGTCTTAGTTAGGTCGAAGGAGAAAATGTCCCATCT
>ERZ773038.19-NODE-19-length-134135-cov-13.185456_pt1 | contig 134135 bp, 126 predicted proteins | sample MGYA00511665_ERZ773038 | MGnify/ENA primary metagenome ERZ773038 (study PRJEB29015, sample SAMEA2737966) | human oral metagenome | biome: human oral; feature: human-associated habitat; material: dental | place: China | collected 2028 ... | reverse complement strand
TGCGCATCGTCATCGAGCTGCGCCGCGACAGCGCGCCGAACGTCATCCTCAACCAACTGTACAAGCACACGCAGCTGCAGGACAGCTTCGGCGTCATCATGCTCGCCCTCGTCGACGGCCAGCCCGTCATCATGAACCTCAAACAGATCCTCGGTCACTACATCAGCCACCAGGAGAACGTCATCACGCGGCGCACGCAATACGAGCTCGCAAAGGCCGAGGCACGCGCCCATATCCTCGAGGGACTCACCATCGCCCTCGATCATCTGGACGCCGTTATCACGACCATCCGTGAGAGCCGCACGGCAGACATTGCACGCACGGCCCTCATGGACGGCTTCAAACTCACCGAGAAACAGGCACAGGCTATTCTCGATCTGCGTCTCCAGCGCCTCACCGGCCTCGAACGCGAGAAGATTGAGGAGGAGTATCAGGAAGTGCTGCGGATGATTGAGGAGCTGAAGGGCATCCTCGCCGACCGCATGAAAGTCCTCGCCATCATCAAGGACGAGCTCATCGAGGTGCGCGACAAGTACGGCGACGAGCGCCGCACCGAGATCACCTTCGATGCGAGCGAGATGGACATCACCGACCTCATCGCTGAGGAGGACGTCGTCGTCACCCTCACCATGAGCAACTACATCAAGCGCATTCCGCTCGACACCTACCGCCGGCAGCGGCGCGGGGGCGTCGGGGTCAAGGGCATGGGGACGAAGGAGACCGACATCGTCAGCGACCTCCTCATCACCACGACGCACCATGACATCCTCTTCTTTACCAACCGCGGGCGCGTCTTCGTCCTCAAGGCGTACGAGATCCCCGAGAGCGGCCGCCAGGCGAAGGGAACAGCCATCATCAACCTCCTCGCCGTTGAGGCGGACGAGCGCATCACTGCCGTCATCCAGGTGCGCGAATTCAAACCTGACCGCTTCCTCTTCCTCGGCACGAAGCGCGGCGTTGTGAAAAAGACCCCGCTCGCCGAATTTGCAAACATCCGCAAGAGCGGTCTGAAGGCCGTCAACCTCGACGAGGAGGACGAGCTCATCGGCGTGAAGTTCACCGACGGTGAGAACCGCATCATGCTCGGCACGCGCCTGGGCAAGGCGATCGCCTTCCCCGAGAGCGGCGTGCGCTCCATGGGACGCGTCACGCGCGGCGTACGCGGCATCATGCTCGCCGACGGAGACGAAGTCGTCGCGATGGATATTCTAAAGAGCGACTCCGAAGTGCTCACCGTCACCGAGGGCGGCTACGGCAAGCGCACCGCAGCGGGGGAATACCGCACACAGACCCGCGGTGGCAAGGGCCTCATCAACATGAAGGTCACCGAGAAGACCGGTCCCGTCGTCGGCATCCGCGTCGTACGCGAGGATCAGGAGCTCATGCTCATCACCACCGAGGGCATCGTCATCCGCACCTCCGTCAACGAAATCTCGCGCATCAGCCGCAACACGCAGGGCGTCCGGCTCATGACCATCGCCGAGAACGACCGCGTCGCATCAATGGCGACGATGAACCGCATCGTCGACACACCGAGCGAGTAAATAAATCTGCATACAAAACGCTCTGTTTCTCCTGATGAGAAACAGAGCGCTTTTTTGTGCAAATTTTATTCCACGCGAATTTTAAAAATCCCCTTTTTCAGCGGAGCGGGCACGTCCGTCATCACGCCGGAGCGGTGCACATCCTCCGGAAAGCAGATGAGAAAGTCGCCGGGGCGCATCACTGCAGCGGATGCTGCGTCGCCCTCTGCTGGCGTGAAATCCCTGTCCTTCTCATAGGCGCCCATCTGCATGCGCTCAATTGGGCTGACATCGATGCGCTCCGTTCCCTCAGCGAGAACATGGATATCGATATAGGAGCGGTGCGCCTCCCAGATCTTCTCCTCAGAGGGTCCTGTTGTATAGTGCGCGATGTTCACATAGAGCGCATCCCCGTCGATCTCATTGCGCCCCGTCGGGAGCGCTGCGAGATCGTGCGTCCGTGCGAAGGAGAGTGCCTTCTGTATGGCGGGAGGCAGGAATGCATAGGTCTTTTCGTGATGGATGCTGCCGTAGATCATTATTTTTCTCTCCATTTCGAAGTAATTTATTTATTTTATTTTCTATTTATAACAAAATATTATTTATTTTTCCCTATTGTTTTTATTTTACGGATCAATGCACATGGAATCATCGATGCTTAGAATATAACACCATCGAAGACAAATCACAATTGTTTTCGTAAGATATTTTACAAGCAAAACTGCCATACGGACGGCTCTCCGCATGGCAGTTCCTCTTTAAAATTACAGCAGCTCCCGCAAGACCTCCGCAATATCCCCATCGATCACGATGCTCCGCGCGGCGATCGCATCCGGTACATATGCCATTCCCTTATTGATCGAGACGAACGTCACATCCGCGCGCGCCGCCGTCATGCGCCAGAACGGATACTTGATGATGCCGGGCGTATTCGCCCCGACCCCGAGCTCGAGAAGGAGCATCCGCCGTCCCTCGCTGTGCGCGAGCCAGTCCTCATAACGTTCCGCTGCCGCGTGCCAGCCTGCATCCTCAACGAAGAATTCATCCGCGCGCAGATTCGTCGTCATCTCTGTGCCGTCGTCCGGGCAGTACGGGATGAGCGCCGCAGGAATCTCCATCAAAGGCGCACCGTCCTCCGGTAGGAAAAGCGCTCCGTTCGGCGCAAATGTGAATCCCTGCGCCCTGAGCATCGCGCGTACCTGTTCCTCGTTGTCATACGTTCTTCCTGCCGATGCGCCCGCAGGCCTGCTGCTCTGAAAGAGCCCGAAATCTCCCTGCGTATAGAAGAGACGCTCCTTGTCAAATCCCGTGCGCTGAAAGGCATGATCGACATTCGTCGTGAGGACGAAATAATCTCGCCCCGCAGCGAGGCGGAGCAGGTTCGGATAGACATCGCTCTCCGGCATCGGCGCGTAACGGTTGATGTAGATGCTCCGGCTCCACCAGGCCCAGAACAGTCCGCGCGTCGGGAACGGGTAGAATCCGCCCGTGTAGATGTCATTGATGCCGAAGCGCTCATGAAAATCCGAAAAATATTTTAAAAACCGCGCCCCGCCGTATTCGTAGGCGGCCGCCGCCGACAATCCTGCACCCGCGCCGATGAGAATGCATTCGGCAGAAGCGAGGGCGTTTTTCAGTTTCGCAATGCCTTCTTTCATGACAGCAGTCTTTCGTAAATCATGCGGTCCTCGTCTTTGAAGACGTTGAATACCACGCGTTCCATTGATTTATTCTGCGCGAGAAACGCCCGCACCTCGCGTACGGCGATCTCAGCCGCTTCTTTGTTTGGAAAATGAAACTCTCCGGTTGAGATGCAGCAAAAGACGATGCTCCTGAGGCCATGCTCCGCCGCGAGATGCAGGCAGGAGCGATAGCAGGAGGCAAGGAGCTCCCTGTGTTCATCCGTCAGAGCTCCGCTGACGATCGGTCCGACCGTATGGATGACGTGGCGCGCAGGGAGATTGTACCCCTGCGTGATCTTCGCCGTGCCCGTCTCCTCCGGATGTCCCTGACGCTCCATGAGCGCGGCGCATTCCGCGCGCAGCTGCAGACCCGCCGCACTGTGAATCGCGTTGTCGATGCAGCGGTGGCAGGGGATGAAGCAGCCGAGGAGAGCCGCGTTCGCCGCGTTGACAATCGCATCCGCAGAGAGGCGCGTGATGTCACCCTGCCAGAGGGTAATGCGCTCATCCGATGGGGCGGTGGACAGTGCCGTCACATCGATGACGCCGCGCTCCTCCCGCTCTGCGGCGAGCAGTTCATCCTGCAGGCGCACGAACTCCTCTGTGAGCGGCAGGGGAGGACGGACATTCATGAGCGCACGCAGCAGATTCCGCTGCGCTGCCTCCGTCTCTCCGACCCCCGCCGCCTGCCCGCGATACTCCGGCATCTCAGCGAGGAGCATCGCATTCAGCTTTTGAATGAGAGCAAGGGACATCGAACCACTTCCTTCATAGATTTTTGATCACATTTACGCCTGCACGAGAGACACGCGCTCACCGATATGAGTCCCACTCTCGATCAGGTCGGCCATCCCGAGTGCATAGTCCGCATAGCTGATGATACTCTCGCCCGCCGCGCTCAGCGTCAGCTCCTCGCCGCCGAGGATATACCTGCCCGTCTTTGCCCCGCCGGCACGGAAGTCCGCTGCGGGGCTCACAAAGACCCACTTCGCATCCGTGCGGGAGCGGAGCGCCGCCAGCTCCTCCGTCTGCGCCTTCGCCAGCGCATAGAACTCCGCCGGGAATTCCGGGGTATCGAGCAGCTGCACACGATGCTCCGGATCGACATAGAGACTGCCCGCACCGCCGACAATATAGAGGCGCGTCTTCGTACCCGCGACGAGATCCGCGAGATGCTGGCTTGTCTTTGTATGCAGCGGCAGCGTCTCCGGCGTATACGCGCCGAACCCGTCCACGACCGCATCAAATCCTGCCAGATCGTCCTTCGTCAGGTCCATGATGTCCTTCTGTACGAAATTCTTTGCTGCACTTTTGTTCTCGCTGCGTGCAAATGCCGTCACCTCATGTCCGCGCGCGATCAGTTCGCTGATGACTGCACGGCTTGCCTTCCCGTTCGATGCTGCAACTGCGATTTTCATATGAAATACCTCCATAAACATTTAGTAATTATCTCGATTACAAAATTAGTATAGCATATAAAAATCATAATTTCAATAGGTACAATAATTTTTTTGAAAAAAGAAAAAGGACGCTGCCGTAAGCCAACGCCCTCAAAAGAAATGAGATTACAAACTCGAAATTGATGAAACACGCAGATCGTCGCCCGCCTGCTCAAATGTGATGACAAGGTCCTGCGTGAAGTGTGCGGTCAGCGTATTGCCGTCCCAATCGTACGGCGTGCGGTTCCACAGGAGGAACGCCTCGGCAAAGATGCGATGATCGACCTCGTACTGCTCGAGGCACTGCGTCAGAAGAGAGACGAAACGCGGAAAATCGACGGGCGCAAAGACCTCCTCCGGCACGCCGCCGACCGCAACAAAAATCGCACCTCCCTCATGCGGACAACGGTAGTAGGCAAAATGATCCGCAATCCCGCAGGCTGCAATGGAGAGGTTGTGTCCATTAAATGTATCGTTCAGATCGAACTCTGCTGCTGTCAGAGCCTCCAGATGCCATTCCTCGCCGTATGCCTTTGTCTCGTTGGCAAGACGGATGATCTCGTCGGGGAAATGATTGATGTTTTCCCATCCCCAGAGCCATGTACCGCTCGACTTGGACGCACTCCCAATGAACTGAATCGGATACTCCCGCATACCGAAGAATATAACGCCGCGCCCAAGGTCAATGTTCCAATTCTCATTCTGCACCACAAGCTCGCCGCAGGCATTCTGGACGCACATCATCTTGCCGAGGCACGCAGAAAAAACATCACGCCAGTCGCTCCGATCCACCGAAAGCCGATCAAAAAATTTCTTCATATCCATTTTTCTTCAAAAAAGGGAATCTGTTTGCATGACAGATTCCCTTATCTTTAAATATCCAGATTGCGCACGAGACGTGCATTCTCCTCGATGAACTGGCGGCGCGGCTCGACCTTGTCGCCCATGAGGATGGTGAAGAGCTCGTCCGCAGCCTCCGCATCCTCCGCTCCGACCTGCAGCATGGTGCGGCCCTCGGGATTCATCGTGGTCTCCCAGAGCTGTTCGGGGTTCATCTCGCCGAGACCCTTGTAGCGCTGGATGGTTACGCCGTCGCGCCCGATCTCATCGAGCTTCTTTGCCTGCTCCTCGTCGGAGTAGGTGTAGAAATGCTTCTTGTCCTTGCGGATCTGATAGAGCGGCGGCTGCGCGATATAGACATGCCCGTGATCGACGAGCGGCTTCATATAGCGGTAGAAGAACGTGAGGAGCAGCGTGCGGATGTGCGCGCCGTCAACGTCCGCATCCGTCATGATGATGATCTTGCTGTAACGCCGCTTCGCCAGGTCGAACTCCTCGCCGATGCCCGTGCCGAACGCCGTGATCATCGTACGGATCTCGGCGTTTGCAAAGATCTTGTCAAGGCGCGCCTTCTCGACGTTGAGGATCTTGCCGCGCAGGGGCAGGATCGCCTGGAATCTGCGGTCGCGTCCCTGCTTGGCGGAGCCGCCCGCGGAGTCGCCCTCGACGATGTAGATCTCGCACTGGTCAGGGTCCTTCACGGAGCAGTCGGCGAGCTTGCCCGGCAGGCTCGAGACCTCGAGTGCATTCTTGCGCCGCGTGAGCTCACGCGCCTTGCGCGCTGCCTCGCGTGCGCGCGATGCCATGAGACCCTTTTCGAGCACCTTCTTCGTAATAGCAGGGTTTTCCTCAAAGTATTCGGTGAGCCCCTCGGTGACGATGGAGTCCACGATGCCGCGCACCTCGGAGTTGCCGAGCTTCGTCTTGGTCTGACCCTCGAACTGCGGCTCGCGCACCTTCAGGCTGATGACGCAGGTGAGACCCTCGCGCACATCCTCGCCGGAGAGGTTGCCGTCCTTGTCCTTGAGCACGTTCAGACGGCGGGCAAAGTCATTTGCCGCGCGTGTGAGGGCGATCTTGAAGCCCGCAAGATGCGTGCCGCCTTCCTCGGTATTGATGTTGTTGACGAAGCTGTATATATTTTCCTGATAGCTGTCGTTGTACTGCATCGCGATTTCGACGACCGTATCGTCCTTGACCCCGTTGAAGTAGATCGGCTCCTCGTTGATCGTCTCCTTCTTGCGGTTGAGGTGGGAAACGAAGGAGCGGATGCCGCCCTCAAAATGGAACGTCTCGCGGCGTTCCTCCTCGCCGCGCTCATCCACGAGCGTGATCGTAATGCCGTGGTTGAGGAAGGCGAGTTCGCGCAGGCGGTGCTTCAGCGTCTCAAAGCTGTACGTGGTAACGGTGAAGATCTCCGGATCCGGAACGAAATGCACGCGCGTGCCCGTGGTCTCGGATGTGCCGATCTCATGCAGCTTATTCACTGTCACGCCGCGCGTAAAGGAAATCTCATAGATCTTGCCGTCGCGGCGCACCTCGACCTCCATCGAGGAGGAGAGGGCGTTGACGACCGAGACGCCGACGCCGTGGAGACCGCCGGAGACCTTGTAGCCGTCGCCGCCGAACTTGCCGCCCGCATGGAGAACGGTGAGCACGACTTCGACCGCAGGCATGCCGCTCTCGTGCATATCAACGGGAATGCCGCGGCCGTTGTCCGTGACGGTGATGCTGTTGTCCTTGTGGATCACAACCTCGACGTTGTCGCAGTAGCCCGCAAGCGCCTCGTCAATGGAGTTGTCAACAACTTCATAAACAAGATGATGCAGTCCGCGCTCGGAGGTCGATCCGATGTACATACCGGGGCGCTTACGAACAGCCTCAAGGCCCTCGAGCACCTGGATCTGTCCCGCGCCGTAGTCAGCATCGACTGCAGTGACCTCGTCCCCCATCTCCTCCGTGCCGATCGCAACACCCGTGAGATCGGGGATGTCCGCCATCTCAGCGGCTTCTTTTGCCTCCTCCGGCGTGAGCGGACGAATCTCCGCCTGCTCCTCGTTTGCATTCAGGTCGATCTTCTTTGCCATCATTTCCTCCTTGGGGCTATTGAACTTCTTATTTAGGGAATTTCAGAGATTTTACACGAATGATCTCATAGTTATTTTCTTTCAGGATACGGGCACAAACCTCCCTAAGAATTGGGATATTCTGTTCAATCGTATCCCAAACAACTTCAAAATCAAGGCTATGGTCGTAATCGTGCGCGAACAAGTTTCTCATTTTCTTAATATCTTTCCATGGAATTTCAGGAACTTTCTCAAGAAAATCTGACGAGATTTTTTTTACAACCTCTCCGATGGTCTGAATCAGCATAGAGCAAGAACTATGATATGCATAGTTTTCTATGAATTCTTTTTTTGATTTTCCAAAAAGACGAGAAATTTCGATAATCTCATCACAATGCTTTACGATAATTTGCAGGATCTGAGCATCCTTCTCGCTGACGATCATAAAGAAGTATCTCCTCCCTTTCGACGTATTTCTTGAAGATTTTATTTTCCTCCGGGATTCTCGTAATCAGATCGATTTCCTTCCCGAGCGCTTCTTCGAGGCCTGCATAAATACCACCAAGCCCAAACAGCCCTATCTCCTTAGGAACTTTCATATAAAAGTCTACATCGCTGTCCTCGCGCGCCTCACCGCGTGCATACGAGCCGAAGAGCCATACCTTTTCGACCTTGTATTTCTCGCAGATGGGGCGGATTTTATCACGGATTTCATCAATACTGAGGATCATTGGAAACGCCTCTTTCGTTACGATTTCTTCTTTGCCCTGCGCTGCTTCATCTCTTCCCAGAATTCGCGCGTGGTGATGAGCTCATTGCGCAGTTCCCAGAAGGTACTCCGGATCTTCTTTGGCGTGACCTCCTCGGGGGGAAGTCCGCGGTGCAGCATGGTGAGCATGCGTGCATTCTCGCTGTCCTGCTCTGTATATGCCGTCTCGCCAGCAATCCGGCGGATGAGGTCGGCACGCTCGCTGCCGAGCATGAGCGCGTCGCAGGAGGGAATCCGCCGGACGATGTCCGCAAGCTTGATCCACGGCTCCCGGCGCAGAATGGCGCGCACCTCGCGCCGTACGCTGCGCTCCTCGCTGCGGCGGCAATCAAGGCAGATCCCCTGGACCAGCCGTCCGCAAATGGGGCAGGGAGTAAATCCGCGCTGCTCCTTGAGCCGCCGTGCCTTGCGCATATTTTGATAGGCACGCTGAATGGAGGAGGCTAGTTTCTCATCCTCCACAGATGCCGCCAGCGCAGAGCCATGCGCGATCTCCTCGTCCGTAAGCCCCGTCTGCACGAGAGCACGGGCATAGTCCGCAGGCATCTCCTCATCACCCCTGTCCCCGGCAGGGACGATCGGCAGACGCGCCGACCGTGCAAAGGCAATTTCACGGATCATGCGCCCGCCGGCGAAGTTGTTGACGCGCTGGACGATCTCGGGCGCGCTCATGCGCATCTCATTCTTCCAGACGGCATCGGGCGCATAGAGGTAGAGCTTGCTGTCCTTGACATAGACCGCACGCACGCGGCGCGCAACCATCTCACCCATGATGTCCGCCCAGTGCGCGAGCGTCAGATGCGAAATATAACCACGCTCAAAGGAGGGACCGAGCCGATGAATCGCTGCGCGCACATCATCGTCTGCAGCCGCCGTACCAAGCGTCGTGCGCATCGCTTTCCCTCCTAATCCTCCAAAACCTGTCCCGCCTGCACATGGCGGTACGTCCCCATGCGCTCAGCAGGAAAATACGCCGCATCCGTCGCGGTGATAAATGTCTGGATGCGCTCGCACCGGATGAAATCGAGAAGCGCCCTGCGCCGATCGGCATCCAGCTCGCTCATCACATCATCGAGCAGGAGAATCGGCGCCTCGCTCGTCTTCTCCCGCAGGTAGAAGAGCTCTGCGATCTTAAGCGCCAGCGCGCCTGTGCGCTGCTGTCCCTGCGAACCGTAACTGCGGAGGCTCATGCCGTCCACGCGCAGAACGAGATCATCCAAATGCGGACCCGTTCCCGTCGCGGCGCGCACAATATCGCGCGCGCGATTTTCTATAAGCATCTCATTATACCACAGTTCGAGCCGCTGCGCCATGCCCTCTTTCGCCCCCGGAACATCCTCGTCCGCGCCTGCGATCTCATAGGAGAGGGTCAGCTCCTCGCCGTCCGCGAGCACCGCCTGCACGCGCGTGGAAAGCGCACCGAGATCCGCAACCGCCGCGATGCGCCGCGTCACAATCCATGCGGCACTGCGCGCAAGCTGCGCATCCCACGGAAGGAGCGCATCCACAGGCGCGAGCCGCTCGCGGATGTCTTTCAGAACAGCGCCCCTCTGGCGCAGGATGTGCGTATAGCGCAGAAGCTCGCCGTAGTAGGCGGGACTTGCCTGCGAGAGCTCCGCATCCAGATAGCGGCGGCGCAGCGCGGGCGCTCCCTTAACGAGGAAAAGATCCTCCGGGGAGAAGAGCACCATCGGCAGAATGCCGACGAGGTCGCGCTGACGGAGATTCTCTCCGGCGTACTCGATGCGCCGCCGCGCGCCGCGCTGAAAGGTAAACGAAAGTTCCCCCGGCACATCGTGCCGCACAAAGCGCAGACCGATATACGCCCCGTCGTCGCCCATACGAATAAGCTCCGCATCGCTGGATGTGCGATGGGAGCGTCCGAATGCGGCGTAGTAGAGCGCCTCAATTATATTCGTCTTGCCCTGCGCGTTCGCCCCGAGAAAGATCTGTGCCCCGTCGTCAAAACCGAGCGCAAGATCCTCATAATTCCGATACGAACGCAGAGAGAGCTCTGTTATCTGCATCTGTCAAATCCGTACAACGCGGTAGACCCCGATGCCGTCCACCGCAACCACATCGCCGGACACAAGCTTGCGCCGGCGCGCCGTCTCCGGCTCTCCGTTGCGCAGGATCCCCCCGCCTGAGAGAAGCTCCTTTACCATGCCGCCTCTCGGCACGGCACCGGCAAGTTTGAGAAACTGGTCAAGCTGAATAAAATCCGTACGAATCTCTATATCTGTCAACTCAGTGTGTCCTCACCGGCGTTACAACGTAAATATAATTTGGATCAGCTTCCTCCCGGATCGTCATCGGAGAAAGATTTACGCCCTGCTCGTTCGATCCCTGGAGGGAAAGAATGCAGGTATCGCTGTCGAGCGACTTCAACGCATCCATGAGATAGGATGCGTTGAACGCGATCGTCACATCATCGCCTGTGACCTCCGCCGGAATCGTCTCCTCGGCCTCGCCGATCTCCGGGCTGTTCGAGGAGATGCGCATCAATCCCTGCGCAAAGGAGAGCTTTACAATATTATACTGATCCGTACGCGCAATGAGCGAAGCGCGGTCGACGGCAGATGCGAACGACGCGGCGTCGAGGGTTACCTTCGTGCGGATATTCTCCTCGCGCGGAATGACGCGGCGGTAGTCGGGAAATGTTCCCTCGATCAGGCGCGCAGTCATATAGATGCTGCCTGAGGACATGCTGACCTGATTGTAGGAACATGTGACATGAATGTCGGCGGGAACCTCGCTGCTGACGGTGCGCGTGACTTCCTCGAGGAACTTTGCCGGAATGATGACGCGGATCTGTCCGGCATCCTCTTCGAGCTGTTCGCTTTTGACTGCAAGGCGGTGAACATTCGTCGCGGCAAAGGTGACTTCCTTCCCCTCAACCTCGAGTTGGCAGCCCGTGAAGATCGGACGGCGGTCACGCTGCTCCTCACGCAGACAGGCAAATGCAGATTTTTTGACAAGACGCGCAAGAGTACGGTCTTTAATAGTAAAGTGCAGTGTTCCGTCCATACGGTGAAGTACAGGAAAGTCATTGATCTCCATTGTCCGCAGGGTGAAGCGGGCAGCGCCTGATTGGATGACGGCAAGGCCGTCGGCAGAATCCGTATCGATGGAGACTTCCTCTGCCGGCAGCTTGCGCGCGAACTCAGTAAGATACTTTCCGGGCAGCACTGCTGTGCCCGTATTGTGGATCTCGGCAGGGATGGTGAGGATAAAGCCGAGCTCATAGTTGGTAGTCTGGAGTTCGAGCTGTCCTTCTTTTGCCGTCATGTAGATGCCCGAGAGGATCGGCGTCTGCGGTTTGGTGGAGAGACCTTTGCTGACGATCTGCAGTGCAGAGATGAGGTCGTTCTTGGCAAGTGAGATGTTCATGGGTGTTCCTTTCCGATGGGAGAGTTTGCTGTTTTCCTATGATTGCGTGTTGTAAATAAATATAGTAACGGTAGTAGTAGGGATTGTGGATTTGTGGAAAAGAAGGAAGAGCTCGGATGGGGCGCGGCTGTTCCTGTGGATAAAACAGGTGCATTTGTTGCGCGGTTATCCACAGTTTGCACAGACGGAGGAGGAAAGACTTATTATCCACAAAGCGTCCACATGAAATTCTGCGCGCTGTGCACAGAGATTTCCACAGGGAGGGGAAGAGGGGGCTTATATTCCTCGGATCTGGATGCTCAGTGACTTGACGAGCGCGTCGGTCGCTGCATCCTCGCTTGTGAGGCTCTGAATCTTCTTGTGTGCGTGGATGACGGTCGAGTGGTCGCGGTTGAAGAAGCCGCCGATCGTCGGCCACGATACGTCTGTGAGTTCGTGGCAGAGGTACATGGCGATCTGACGCGGATAGGCGATGTCGTTGCTGCGCTTGGTGGAGCGGATGTCTTCGCTCGTCACTTTGAAATGCGTGCAGACGATGCGCTCGATCATCTCCATCGTGATGCGCCGTCCTGTCTCTCCGCGCAGATAGTTGCCGAGCGCGGCGACGCAGGTCGTCTCGTCGATCGGCATGCGCATGGTTGAGGCGTATTTGATGAGGCGCGTGAGTGCGCCCTCGAGTTCGCGGATATTGCTGTCGACGCGGCTCGCGATGTAGGTGACCACATCCTCGGGGATGTCGACCTCTTCGGACTGTGCTTTTTTCTGCAGGATCGCCACGCGCGTTTCGAACTCCGGCGGCTGGATGTCCACGGGTGCGCCGCCGGCAAAGCGCGAGATGAGGCGGTCCTCGAGTCCCTTGACGTCCTGCGGCTGGCGATCCGAGGTCAGGATGATCTGGCTGCCGTTGTCGCGCAGCTTGTTGAACGTCTGGAAGAACTCGGTCTGCGTCTGCTCCTGCCCGGCGAAGAACTGGATGTCGTCGATCAGCAGGACGTCGATGCTGTAATATTTCTCACGGAACGCGTCCATGTTCTTCTCGCGGATCGAGCGGATGAATTCGTTCGTAAAATCCGTGCTCGCGATGTAGAGGACGCGTCGGTCCGGATGGTCGGCGAGAATCTTGTGGCCGACCGCGTGCATGAGATGCGTCTTGCCGAGCCCCACGCCGCCGTAAATGAAGAGCGGATTGTGCGAGGGGAGGCCCGGCGCGTCGGCGACTGCCTTTGCCATCGCGTAGGGGAACTGGTTGGAGCGTCCCGTGACGAAGGCGTCGAAGGTGTACTTCGGATTGAGCGTCGTCGCGTCATCGGGCGCAGCGGCGTGCGTGTCGCTCGGCGGCGGCGTCAGCGGGAGACTGCCCTGCGCCGGCGTGTCGGCGCTCTGCTTCGGCTCTTCTTTTGTCGGTGCGGGCTCCGGCCTCAATACGGACTCCTTTGCCGGTTCCGCCTTCTTTGCATCGACCACGAGACGGATCGTGTAGTCTGCGCCGAGCGCCTGGTGCACTGCATCGCCGAGGAGGGTGAGATAGCGCGGCTCAATGTACTGCTTTGTGAACGTGTCTCGGACCGCGAGGACGAGTTCACCGTTTTCCAGTGCGACGGGCATGATGCGGGAGATCCATTGATTTACGGCGTCCTTTGGCAGAATGCCGTCCGTCTTTGCGAGGACCTTTTGCCACAGGGGTTCGAGCGGGAGATTCTTTTCTACGGCCATGGGGGTGCGTCCCTTCAAAAAAATTTTTATGTATGCAGATATTTTCCTTATCCACAGTGTTATTCACAGATGTGGATAACTTTATCGGCGAAAAAACGCAGATATTGTGTGCGGGAACAAAATTGTACACGATTTTTTCACAGGTTTTCCACAATGCACAGGGAATATTTTAGCAAAAAAAAGACGACTTATCAACAGGGGCTTTTGGTTCATCCGCCGAAAAAAACGCGGAAATAGCGCCTGCGCGCCTTGACAGTAGAGGTTTTCTTCGTCTATAATGGCCCCTAGTGAAATCATATAAAAGAAATTGCCGCTCGGCGGCACATACCGCGACTGTGCGCGGCAGAAAAGGAGGTGACGAGAGGTGAAGAGAACATTTCAGCCCAACAATCATTGGAGAAAAAAGACACATGGATTCCGTGAACGCATGAAGACGAAAGGCGGCCGCCTCGTACTCAAGAGAAGGCGTCAGCGCGGAAGAAAGAAACTTTCGGCGTAATTTCGCTGGACTTTGAGCAGGAGGTCACCGCGGGTGACCTCTTTTTTAACGATATGGAAAAAAAGAGATACACGCTGCCGCGCGCGAAGATCATTAAGCGGCGAAGCGATTTTCAGAATGTCTATCAAAACGGCGCGGTTGTGCCGGGGCGGGGAATGATCCTCTACGTTCTGCGCGATCCGCGCGTTGCGGGCAAAGTCGGCTTTGCCGCCGGGAAAAAACTCGGCTGCGCCGCCGTGCGCAGCCGCACGAAGCGTCTCCTGCGCGAGGCATATCGCCATATGCAGCACGAGCTGCGCACGGATGTCGGGATCCTCCTCATCGGGCGCGCGGGACTCGCTGCATGCAAAATGCAGGATGCGGCCGCGGAGCTGCGCCGCCTTGCGCGCCGCGCAAAGATCTTTGGAGAGGGGAGCGCTGCGCCCCGCACGGGGGAGCACCGATGAAGCGGCTGCTCCTTCTTCTGATTCATTTTTACCGCAGCGGCATCTCCCCGCTTATGCCGCCGCACTGCCGCTACTATCCGACCTGCTCGGCCTACGCGGCGGAGGCGATCGAACGCTACGGCGCTTGGCGCGGTGGGTGGATGGCGCTCAGGCGCATTCTGCGCTGTCATCCGTTTCATCGGGGCGGCTACGATCCCGTACCGTAATGTTATCTTCCGATCTTGCACGAACACATAAACAAGCTGCTTTCCGCGTGGAATATTTTGTCAAACTTCCCAAACATTAGTAGGAGGAACTACCGTTGATCGAATTTTTCAGCAATCTGTTTGAACCCATCATCCATATTCTGCAGATGATCCTCGGCGCATTTTACAGCGTCACCAGCGCCGCAGGGCTCGAGAGCTACGGCTATCCGATCATCCTGCTCACCATCCTCATCAAGCTCGTGACCTATCCGCTCACTGTCAAGCAGGTCAAATCCATGAAGGCGATGCAGGAAATCCAGCCGAAGATGAAAAAGATCCAGGAAAAGTACAAGAACAACCCGCAGATGCTCCAGCAGAAGACGGGCGAGCTCTTTCGAAATGCCGGCGTCAATCCGCTCGCGGGCTGTCTGCCGCTCCTCGTGCAGATGCCGATCCTCATGGGCATGTACTACGCGCTCTTTAACTTTACCTTCCCGAGCGCGGCGGCGGCGGCGTTCTTCTGGCTGCCGAACATGTCGGAGCCCGATCCGCTCTACATCCTGCCCGTCCTCTCGGCGCTGACCACCTTCCTCCAGCAGAAGATGACCTCCACCGAGATGAATGCCCAGATGAAGATCATGATGACCATCATGCCGCTCTTTATCGGCTGGATCAGCCTCAAGTTCCCGTCCGGCCTTGTGCTCTACTGGGTGACGATGAACGTCGTGCAGATCATCCAGCAGTGGTGGATGTACCGCAGCGAGGGACCCGTGGCAAAGGAGGCGATCTGAATGGCGGAGATCATTGAAGCCACCGGCAAAACCGTCGAGGATGCGCTTTCTTTTGCGCTCGACAAACTCGGCTGCGGCCGCGCTGAGATCACCTACGAGATCCTGCAGAAGCCCTCGAGCGGATTCCTCGGCCTCTGGGGCAAGCGCGAGGCGCGCATCCGCGTCACCACGCGGCCTGTGATTCCGGCGCAGCACACGGAGATTCCGCTCCCGGCACAGCCGACCGTCATCGCGCAGCAAAAGACAGACGCGCAGGAAAATCAGGGGGATGCCGACGGATTTTCCCCGCGTCCGAAGCGGTTCCATACCGATCTGCGCTCACGTGCGCGAAAAAATAATGCGGAGCAGTATGCGCAGAGCGAAGGCCGGCCGCAGAACGCGCGTCCGGATATGCGCCGCGAACGTCCCGGACGCTATGAGAACACGGATGCAGGCGACGATCAGCAGCGCCGCCCGCGCAGCGAGACGCCGCTCGTGCCGCTGACGCCCGCAATGACCGCCGCCGCCGAGAAATTCCTCGGCGAGATCTTTGCCTCCATGCGTCTCAGCGTTGCCCTGCACCGCACGGATACGCCGGCGGGCACGGTCTTCAACATGCAGGGGGAGAACCTCGGCATCCTCATCGGCAAGCACGGTGCAACACTCGACGCACTCCAGTACCTTACGAATCTCGTCGTCAACAAGATTACGGAGAACGGCTACGCGCGCGTCATCCTTGACGTGGAGGACTACCGTGCGCGCCGCGAGGAGACACTCACGCGCCTCGCGGGACATCTCGCGGACAAGGCGTGCCGCATCGGCGAGGAGATCCGCCTCGAGCCCATGAGCCGCCACGAGCGCAAGATCATCCACACGGCGCTGCAGGACAACCGCCGCGTTACCACGTACAGCGCGGGGGAGAATCCGCGCCGCTACGTCGTCATCGTCCCCAAGCGCAGGCGCTATGGGCGGGACTATGAGGAGAGCATCGGCGAGCGCTGAGCGCGTGGCAGAGATATCGAAAAAGGCAGCGAAGCGCTGCCTTTTTTAAACGGTACACAAGGAAAGGGAGCGCCATGACCGAGGACACCATCAGTCAGACTGCAACGGCGCCCGGCGCGGGCGGCATCGGCATCATCCGCATGAGCGGCGCACAGGCGCTCCCCATTGCGCGGCGCGTGTTCCGTCCTGCGGCAGGCGGCGCGCTCGGCGACATGGCGCCCTATACCGCGCGCTACGGTCATATCACGGCGGCGGACGGCAGCGCGATCGACGAGTGCATCCTCCTCTATATGCGTGCGCCGCATTCCTATACGGGGGAGGATACGGTCGAGCTGCAGTGCCACGGCGGGCGCGTTGTCCTGCGCGAGGTGCTCCTCAGGACATGGGAGGCCGGTGCGCGGCCCGCGGAGGCGGGGGAGTTCACGAAGCGCGCCTTTTTGAACGGCCGGCTCGATCTTGCGCGAGCCGAGGGGGTCATGGAGCTCATCACGGCAAAGAGCGCACGGGCTGCCAATGCTGCGCGCGCGCGCATAGAGGGGGCTTTCTCGGCGGAGATCGCGGCGGTCCGGCAGCGTCTTCTTGGCGCGATCGCACGCATTGAGGCGAGCATCGATTTTCCTGAGGACGATCTCCCGGAGGTGCACACGGCGGTGCTCTCCGCGGATGTGGAGGAGGCGTCTGCGGCCGTGCGGCGCCTGCTTGCGGGCGCGGATGCGGGGCGCGTTCTGCGCGAGGGCGTCAAGACCGTTATCGTCGGGCGGCCGAACGTCGGGAAATCGAGTCTCCTCAACGCGCTCCTCGGCATGGAGCGCGCTATTGTCACCGACGTGCCCGGCACGACGCGCGATGTCATCGAGGAGGAGATCATCGTCGAGGGGATTCCCCTGCGCCTTCTCGATACCGCGGGGCTGCGCGCGGCGGAGGATGCGGTCGAGCAGATCGGGGTGCGGCGTACGGAGGAGCATCTCGCCGATGCCGAGCTCGTGCTTGCCGTCTTTGACGCATCGGCAGCGCTGACGGATGAGGACAGAGATCTCCTTGCGCGGCTGCAGAATACGGCGGCGGATATTCTCGTGCTCTGCAACAAGGAGGATCGCAGCGCCGTTCTCACAGCCGCGGATTTTGCCTTGGATGCGCCCGTTCTCACGATCTCCGCGCGGGAGGGGACAGGCCTGGATGCGCTCCGTGCGGCCATCGCTGCGCGCGTTGCCGCTAGGGAGCGCGAACTCAGCGACGGGGTCCTGCCGAACAAGGAGCGCGAGGTCGATGCGCTGCGCCGCGCCGCCGGACATCTCGATGAGGCAGCTGCGGCGCTTGCGGCGGATATGGGCACGGACTTCGTCTCCATTGATCTGCGTGCTGCCTATGACATCCTCGGCGAAATCCTCGGCGAGACGGCGGACACGGATCTCATCGACCGCATTTTCAGCGAGTTCTGCATCGGGAAGTAAACATAACACAAATAAAATCAGATTTATGTTATAAAAATAGGGGAAAGTATATTCGTGAGCAGCAGTACAAACTATGATATCATCGTGATCGGCGCGGGCCATGCGGGCGTCGAGGCAGCGCTTGCCGCGGCACGCATGGGGAGGCGTACGCTCATCCTCACGCTCTCGCTCGACAACATCGCGATGATGCCGTGCAACCCGTCCATCGGCGGCCCGGGCAAGAGCCATCTCGTGCGCGAGATTGACGCGCTCGGCGGCGAGATGGGGATTGCGGCGGACCGGGCGAGCATCCAGCGCCGTCTGCTGAACACGGGCAAGGGACCCGCTGTTCACGCTCTGCGCATGCAGGCGGATAAATTCCTCTATCAGCGTATCATGAAGGAGACGCTCGAGAACACGGAGAACCTCGATGTGCGCCAGCTGCTCGTAACGGAGCTCCTCTCAGAGGAACATGCGGGAGAAAAGCGCGTCACGGGCATTGTCTGCGAGACGGGGGAGCGTCTGACGGCATGCGTGGTCATTCTGGCGACAGGGACCTATCTGCGCGGGCGCATCATCCTCGGCGAGACCATCTACGACAGCGGTCCGAACGGACAGCGCCCGGCGATGGCGCTCTCGGAGTCCCTTCGCGCGATCGGACTGAAACTGATGCGGTTCAAGACGGGCACGCCCGCGCGCATCGATCGGCGGAGCATTGACTTTGCAAAGACCTCCATGCAGGAGGGCGACCCCGCTGCGCCCGCATTCTCCTTTTTGACCGATGAGATGCCCGCGGAGCAGACACCGTGCTGGCTCACCTATACGAACGAGGAAACGCACGCCGTCATCCGTGCAAATCTGCACCGTGCGCCGATGGCAAACGGGGTGATCGAGGGCATCGGCCCGCGCTACTGTCCGTCGGTCGAGACGAAGATCGCGCGCTTCCCGGACAAGGAGCGGCATCAGCTCTTCCTCGAGCCGGAGGGCCTGCATACAAACGAAATGTATATACAGGGTATGTCCACAAGCCTGCCGACAGATGTGCAGGAGGCGTTCCTCACGACGATCTCGGGCCTCGAGCATGCACGCATCATGCGCCCCGGCTACGCGATCGAGTACGACTGCCTCGACCCGCTGCAGCTGGAGGCAACGCTTGCGGTCAAGGGCATTGCGGGACTCTACTCCGCCGGGCAGTCAAACGGGACGAGCGGCTACGAGGAGGCGGCGGCACAGGGTCTGATCGCAGGCATCAATGCCGCACGCAGCATTGGCGGGGAGGAGCCGCTCGTCCTGCGGCGCAGTGACGGCTACATCGGCGTCCTCATCGATGACCTCGTGACGAAGGGGACGGAGGAGCCCTACCGCATGATGACGAGCCGCGCGGAGTACCGGCTCGTCCTCCGGCAGGACAATGCCGATCTGCGGCTGACGCCGCGGGGGCGCGCGGTCGGGCTCGTGACGGACGAGCGCTGGGCGCGTTTTACGGCAAAGCGCGGCGCGATCGATGCGGCGCTCCGTCTCCTGCGGGAGCGGCGGCTCAGCCCGAGCGCCGAGACAGAGGCGCTGCTCGCAGACGCGGGCATCTCTCCGCTGCGCGTGCCGATGAGTCTCTTTGCCCTGCTTTCGCGCGAGGGAGACTATCGCGTGCTAGCCGCGCTCTTTGACCTCCCCGCGCTCGCAGACGACGTGCGCGAGGAGGTTGAGATCACGGCGCGCTACGACGGCTACATCCGAAAGCAAGAGGAGCAGATCGCGCGCATGGAGCGCCTTGAGAGCCGGCGCATCCCCGCGGAGTTCGACTATGCGGCGGTCACAAGCCTGCGCCTCGAGGCGGCAGAGAAACTCTCCGCCGTCCGTCCGCGCTCCATCGGACAGGCGTCGCGCATCAGCGGCGTCTCGCCGGCCGACATCTCCGTCCTGCTCGTGTACCTCGAGAGGGCGCGGCGTACATCGTAATTTCAGATAAAAAGAAAGAGCCTATCCGCAGCGGATAGGCTCTTTTTGAGCGGAACTATGTTTGTATTCGAATCGCAGGAGAAAAATTTGAAGACCCTGAGGAGCACCAGACCATTTTAATCACATATCAATTCCTCTGAGCGCACTCCAATGATATACTGTATAAGATTATATGATTTTGCGGAAAGGAGAGCGCTGCATGAAGATGAAGATGGCACGGATCGTTCTGCTCCTTGGCGCGCTTATCCTGCTCGCTGTATTTGCCTACCGCGAATACGCGGCGCAGGAGCTGCGCGCGCAGCTCCTCACGGGGACGGTCGAGGCGACACGGGTGGAGGTCAGCACGAAGGAGAGCGGCTACATCGAGGAGCTCTTTCTGCAGGAGGGGATGACGGTGCGCGCCGGCGACGCAGCGGCACGCATCGGCCGGCGTGATCTGGATGCCGCGGTTCTGCGCGATGAGGCGGCGCTCGCTCATGCGGAGACGAGCCTCCAGCGGACGCAGAGCGGCAACCGTGCGGAGGAAATTCGCGCGGCGGCGGAGCGGACGAATGCCGCACGCGCAGCCGCAGAAAAAGCAGATGCCGACTATGCGCGCGGCGCGGAGCTCATCGCGGGCGGAGCAATCTCCCAACAGGCATTTGACGGACTGCGCGAGGCGCGCGACGCGGCGAATGCGAACCTGCGCGCGGCACAGCAGGAACAGGCGCTCATGGAGAGCGGCAGCCGCCCCGAGGATATCCGCATGGCGGAGGAGGATGTGCGGCGCCAGCAGGCAATCCTCGAAATCGACGCCTCTGCGGTCAGCGATCTCACGGTCCGCGTGCCGAAGGACGGCATCGTCCTGTCAAAGAACTATGAACGGGGCGAGTTCGTCCGCGCGGGCACGCCGATTGCAACGCTCATCGACCCGCAGGACGTTTGGGTCAAGGTCTACGTGACGACCGACGTACTCGGCGATCTGCGCATCGGGAATCCGGCGAAGGTCTACATCGACGGACAGACGGAGCCTTTGGACGGCACGATCAAGGAGATCAGCGATGCGGCGGAGTTTACCCTGCGCCAGAGCATCACAAAGAACGAACGCGCGAACCTCGTCTTTGGCGTAAAGGTCGCGGTGGATAATGCCGCGGGCATTCTAAAGCCCGGCATGCCCGCGGATGTGGACTTGGAGCCCCGGAATGGAACGTGAGCCGCGCACGGACGACGCGCCCGTGATCGAGACGCACGACCTCACGCGCGTATTCGGCAGCTACACTGCGGTGGACCGGCTGAATCTCTCCGTGCCGCGCGGGGCGATCTACGGCTTCATCGGCTCGAACGGATCGGGGAAGTCCACGGCCATCCGCATGATCTGCGGTCTCCTCCCGCCGACGAGCGGCACGGCATTTGTGCTCGGCTGCAATACCGCCGTGCATCCGGAGCGCGCGCGGCAGGCGCTCGGCTACATGTCGCAGCGGTTCAGCCTCTATACGAATATGACCGTTCGTGAAAACATGATGTTCTACGGCGGTCTCTATGGTCTGCCGCGGGAGGAGCGGCGCGCGCGCACCGCGGAGGTGATCGCACGGATGCAGCTCATGGACCGCGCCGACGTCCTCGCGGGCGGCCTCTCGGGCGGGCAGAAGCAGCGTCTTGCGCTCGGCTGCGCCATTCTCCACCATCCCGCGCTCCTCGTGCTCGACGAGCCGACCTCCGCCGTTGACCCGACCTCGCGGCGGCTCTTTTGGAACCTGCTCTCGGAGATGGCGGGCACGGAGCGGACGACGATCTTTGTCACGACGCATTTTATGGATGAGGCGGAGCACTGCGATGAGATTGCCTTCCTGCAGCGCGGGAAGAAGATCGCCTCCGGTTCGCCGTCTGCGCTCAAGGAGGAGCTGCCCGCGCGGCTCTACGTCCTGCCGCAGGACAGTGCGGAGGAGGGGGAGGCGGCGCTGCGGGCGGCGGGTGTGCCCTGCGACGAAGTCTATGTGTTCGGACGGCAGGTGCGTGCGCTCGTTCCGCGGGAGACTGTGCTGCCGGAGCAGCTGCACGCGGCACCGTGGGAGCTCACGATGGAGGACGTCTTTATCTATTACGACCGGCGGCAGAGGGGGGCGCAGGAATGATGCGCATTCTCGCACTGCTCGCAAAGGAGCTCATTCAGATGCGGCGCGACCCGATGACGATCGGCGTGACTTTCCTCCTGCCCGTCATCTATCTCGTCGTGTTCGGCTTTGCCATCCGTACGGACGTGCGGCACCAGTCCACGGTCGTGTTCGATCAGTCGCGGAGCGAGGAGAGCCGCAGCTTCCTTGCGGCGATGACGGCGAGCGGCTATTTCGACCTGCGCTATATCGCGTGGAGCTACGACGAGCTGAACGAGCGGATCGAGCGCGGCGATGCAAAGATCGGCGTCGTCTTCCCGCCCGATCTCGTGCAGGAGGCGAATGCCGGACGCGCCGTGCCGATCCAGATGATCGTCGACGCCTCGGACTCCATTGCCTCGACCTCCGCCATCGCGGCGGCAACCGGGCTCGGAATGCAGGTCCGTCCCACGGCCGCACACGGCGCATCTGCCGCGGCGCCGGCCTATGACGTGCGCATCCGCGCGTGGTACAACCCCGACGCCGTCACCTCGTACTACATGCTGCCCGCGCTCATGGGCATCATTCTCTCGATCACCATGGTGGTCATGGTCTCCATGTCCATCGTGCGCGAGCGTGAGGCGGGCACACTCGAGCAGCTTCTTGTAACGCCGCTGCATGTATGGGAACTACTCATCGGCAAGATCCTGCCCTACATCATCCTCGGCTACATCCAGACGACGATCTGCGTCCTCATCGCCCTCGCGGTCTTCGGCGTGCCCCTGCGCGGGAGCATCCTGCTCCTCTACGGACTCACGACCCTCTTCCTCCTCGCCTCGCTCACGATGGGGCTTATGATCGCATCGCTCGCACAGAACCAGCTGCAGGCGGGGCTCATGAGCATCGCGACCCTCCTGCCGGGCTTCCTCCTCTCGGGCTTCATGTTCCCGCGCGAGGCCATGCCCGTGTTCTTTCAATACCTCAGCCTTGCCATCCCCATGACGCACTACATCGAGATCCTGCGCATGATCTTCCTCAAGGGCGGCGGCCTCTCGGCGCTCTATCAGCAGACCGCCTTTCTCGCCCTCTTTATCCTCGTCTTCTTCGGCACCGCCGTGCGGAAATTCAAGCGGTCGGTGATATAAAAAGGCCCTTGAACACGATGTGCTCAAAGGCGAAAATATGTCTGTATTTTGGTGAAATAAAAGATATAATAGAGACGAAACGTCCTGGACAGGAGAGATTCTGCGGCGGTGTCTTTCCCCCGAAAGGGGGTGCGTGAGTATGAGTGAAATTGTCATGATTGTGTTATTCATCGTGGCAACAGGCTGCTTGCCTGCAATACAAAAAAAGTAACCGCCCAGCTTTTGACCGAGTGAGCGGTTATTCGAAAGAATATTAAGCAACCTTGGAAAGATGCCGTCAAGGACGTTTCTTTCTATGCTTATTATAACAGCCCACCTGCCCCGATGCAAGCGGATTTTTTCTTTACAGCAGCGCGATCAGCCGCTCCACGTCCTCCGCGCGCGTCGCCCAGCTGGTCGCGATGCGCATGACGGTCTCATCCTCGCCGTGCTTTTCCCAAAAGCCCATGACAACGTGTTCGGAGAGATGATTGAGCTGCGCGCGGTCGAGCGCGAGGAAGATTTGGTTCGTCGGCGCGTCCGAGGCGAGGCGGTAATTCTTCGCCGTGAGTGCCGCGCGGATACGGTCTGCCATGGCGACGCCGTGCGCACCGCCGCGCTCGTAGAGTCCGTCCGTGAAGAGCGTGTCGAACTGGAGGCCGAGTACACGGCCCTTTGCGAGGAGCGCGCCGTTCTGCTTGACGATGGTGAAGAAATGCGGCACCGTGTCCGGTCGTGGGAAGACCACGGCCTCGCCGAAGAGCGCCCCGCATTTCGTCCCGCCGATGGAGAACACATCGCAGAGATGTGCGATGACGGCGAGGGTCACGTCATTTGCCGGGCAGCCAAGTGCATAGGCGAGGCGTGCGCCGTCGAGGAAGAGCGGGATCTTGTTCGCGCGGCAGACGGCGCTGATGACCTCCAGTTCGTTGCGCGTGTAGAGCGTCCCGTACTCCGTCGGCTGCGAGAGGTAGACCATCCCGGGGCGCACCATATGATCGCGGTTCGCATCCTCGTGAAAGGTGCGCAGGCATGTCTCGACGGCACGCGCTGTGAGTTTGCCGTCCGCATGCGGCAACGCGATTACCTTGTGTCCGCCCGCCTCGACCGCGCCCGCCTCATGCACGGTGATATGGCCGGAGTCTGCCGCGATGACGCCCTCATAGGGGTGCAGGAGCGCCGAGATCACCGTCCGGTTCGTCTGTGTGCCGCCCGTGAGGAAGTGTACCTCCGCATGCGGTGCCCGGCATGCCGCACGGATCTTTTCCCGCGCCGCATCGGAGTATATGTCGAGGCCGTAGCCCGCCGTCTGCTCCAGATTCGTCTGTGCGAGCCGCTGCAGAATCTCCGGATGCGCGCCCTCCATATAGTCCGAGGCAAAGGACAGCCGTTCGTTCATGAATCCCATCTCTCTTTCCTTATATTCTTTTCATTTCTTACATTGTAATGGTAAGTTGTTAGAATTCAACTAAAATTACAGAATTTTGTTAAGTGCTTGGATTTTTCTCCGATAGTATGAGTAAGGACAGCGATACGAAGCAGGATGCGCGAAAGGAGGAACAACGAATGGATCTGGAAAAAATCTACGGCAGCCGCGGCGTTACCGCAGCGCTGCGTGCACAGCATGCATCCTCGGAGAAAGAGGAGACCTCTGATGCGTTCGCGCGGATCCTGCAGAATCTGCGTGAGTCGAAACCGGCGAACAGCCGCGACCGTTCCGATGCAGAGGGAGATACCATCGTCACGCGCGTACTTGCGGACGGATCAGTCATCGTGCGGGTCTACAAAGGAACGAAGCTCATCTCCGAGACGATGACGCGCGGCGCGAATCCCGAGGCGGGCAAGGAGATCATCATCGAGCGGACAGAGAAGCTGAAGCTCGATTCCATAGGCGAGACGCAGAACCCGCTGCTCGCGTCGAAGGCGGCGCAGAGTTCGATTGGCACGGCGGCGCTCGTGAGTACCATGCTGTAACGATGAAATAGAGTCGGCAGCCAAAAAGACCTCTCAAACTGTGGATGGAGTGAGAGGTCTTTTTGTATGTGAAGGGAAGCACGGATAAAGCGACTCCTCAGGAAAAATCGTTAAGTGAAGGCATATTCCTCCGATAGTAAAGGTAAGGACAGCAATCCCATGCAGGAGGCGCGAAGGGAGGGAATGAAATGGAACTCGAGAAAATCTTTGGCGCGCCGATTCAACGTACGGATGCGTCTGTGCGGCGCACCGTCACCGCGAAGGAGGATACCTCCGACACATTCGCGCGCGTGCTGCAGAACTTCAAAGAGATGAAGGCGACAGAGGCACGCGACTGGGCGGAGAAGGTGGGCGACACCGTCATCACGCGCATCCTCGCGGACGGTACGGTCATCACACAGATCTACCAGGGGACGAAGCTCGTCTCCCAGATCGTGACGCGCGGCTCGCATCCTGAGCAGGGCAAGGCGCTCGTCTCCGAAACCATCGAGAAGATGAAGCGGCAGGCACATGAGCAGAGCGCGGACCCGCTGCTTGCGGCACGCGCGGCGCAGAGCTCCGCGGCGACTGCCGCAGCTGCATCTGCGATGCTGTAAAGGATTCATCACAGGAAAAACCCTCCGAGGTCGGCAGAAATGCCGTTCTCGGAGGGTTTTTTGTGTACAATGCAATGGATCCGATTGTGTGATCAGGATGAAATTCGGAACGCTGCTTCCTTGATCAGCGCCTATTCAGATTGTCCGTGTCGTACTGGTGCGTGCGCACCTCGGCGTAGGAGGGCGCGATGACAATGGTGCCGGTCTTGTCGATAAAGCCCCACTTGCCGTCGATCTTCACGGGGGCAAGTCCTTCGTTGAACATGCCAAGGTCTGTGATGTTCTTCGGGACGAGGAAGGGAACGTGTCCCTCCTTGTCGATGAAGAACGCCTTTCCGCTCTGCCGGACGACGGCAATCCCCTCGGTGAACTCGCCCGCCTCATCGTAGGTCGGCGGGATAACGAGCCGGCCGTCTTTCCCGACATAGCCCCATTTAGCGCCCTCTTTGACCGCTGCCAGACCGTCGGAGAAAAAGTGTATTCCGTTGTATTTCGGCTCGACGATATAGGCGCCCTTCTGATCGACCGCGCCCCACTTTCCCTTTACCTTGACGATTGCGGCGCCGTCATGGAAAGGGGATGTATAGTCGTTCTTTGTCGATATGACCTCGGCACCGGTCTTGTCGATATAGCCGCGTTTGATCTTATCGCTGATGAGATTGCCGTCCGGCCCATAGACGGGAACACCGGCGGCAACACCGATTGCATTTATGAGAAGACCGCCGAAGGAGAAGGAACTTACCTCGCGGCGCACCTCGGCAAGCCCGTCCTTAAACGGATCGACATCCTCATAGCGCGTCTCGATCACCTTCTTGCCGGTCTTGTCGATGAACGCCCAGTACTTCTTTTCCTTTACCATCGCGAGCCCTTCGGAAAAGCCGCGGATGGATTTGGCACGGATCTGCAGCGGGATGACCACACTGCCCGTCTTGTCGATAAAGCCCCATTTGCCGTCCGACATAACGGGAGCGAGCCCCTCCTGAAAGTTTTGCGCAAGCTCATAGGCAGAGGGAATGACCTCTGCGCCTGTTGTGTCAATGTAGCCGAACTGCTTCTTTTCCGCTGCTGCTGCCGCAAGCCCCTCGGAGAAGGGCTGCGCAAAGGGGTATGTATCGCCCGTCAGCAAGCTGCCGTCCTGCCGATAAAAAACGTATTTCTTATCCTTTCGCTGCACACGGGAAATACCATCGTTGAAGGGACTGATGCTGAGGTATTCGGCCGGCAGGATCAGTTTGCCTCCCGTGTTGTATGCGCCGTAATTGTTCTTTGCATCCTGCACGACGATCATATCATTGCTGAGCGGCTGTATGGTCTTGTAGGCGACGGGGACGATGACCGTACCGTCGAGGCGCACGATGCCCCAGCCCTTTCCCTGGCGGACGGCGACCGCGTCGGCGGAGTAGGATGCAATCTCATCGTATTCCGCCGGGATGACGAGGGCACCCGAGGGGTTGACTGCGCCCCACTTCTTGCCCTGCCGCACAATGGCAAACGGTGCGGAGGCGTTGGCCCCGGCGACCTGCGCCTCTGCGACGGGCAGCGAGATTCCCTGTCCCGTATTTCCCAAAAACAGGAAGGCGGCGGATAATACAGCGGCGAGAACGCCGCGCAGCCAGAGGTTTTTACGTGTGTTCATTCCGACAACATCTCCTTTGACGATCTGCAGAGCAGAAAGGTGAAACTCTATTCAGTATAGATATTCGCGAAAAAAAGCCATATTCCTGTTTGCCCTCAGCAATTCCCGCGGTGCACATGGCGCAGATGTGTGCGCGCGACGGCGGCGAGGCGGTCGATGACCGAAATCGGCGTCGGTGGAGTGCTTACGCGGTGACGCGGGAAATAGCGGCTGATGTGCAGAGGAATCTCGGGGGAGAGGGAGGCGAGCCAGCGCGCCGCGGCATCCATGTCAGCCGCGCTGTCGTTCCTGCCGGGGATGATGAGGGTCGTCACCTCGACGTGTACGCCGTGCGTGACGGCATGTTCGATCGTCTCCCGGACCGTCCCGAGATCGCCGCCGACCCAGCGGTAGAAATCCTCCTGCCAGCCCTTGAGGTCAATGTTCATCGCATCGACGTGCGGCAGGAGACGCGCAAGCGGCGCGGCGCAGATCGTGCCGTTCGTGACGAGGACGACCGCAAGATTCGCCGCGTGCAGGAGAGGGGCTGCGTCCATGATGTACTCGAAGCTCAGCAGCGGCTCGTTGTAGGTGAATGCGACGCCGATGTTGCCGGGGGCGCGGCGGCTGAGTTCCCCCGCGAGTGCGGCAAGGCGTGCAGGCGAGATGTCCTCCGTCGCAGCCGATGCGTCTGCCGTTGCAATGGAGGCGTTCTGGCAGAAGGGGCAGGCGAGATTGCAGCCGAAACTGCCGACGGAGAGGATGAAGCTGCCGGGGTGAAAATGGTACAGCGGCTTCTTCTCGATCGGGTCGAGCGCGAGCGAGGTAAAGCGGCCGTAGTTCAGCGGGCGGATCGTGCCCGCGCGGTTCGCGCGCGTGCGGCAGAATCCCGTCTCGCCCGGGTGCAGGCGGCAGGCATGGGGGCAGAGACCGCAGACGGCACGTTCATCTCCGCCGCGCGGGGCGGCGCCTGTCTGCGCGAGATCATCTCGATATGCGGCTGCGGCGCTCATCTCAGCAGTGCCGCTCGACGGCAAAGCGCCAGATGCGGATCGGCGCATCGGCGGGGATTCCTCCCTTTTGACGTGCAATGCGCAGCTGCTCCTCGACCGTATTCACGCCGTCGAGGTCGGGCAGGAGCAGACCCTTGCGTGCGCGGTACTCGACGATGACGCCGTAGCGCTTTGCGTCGAGATCGTCTGCTCCGCTGACCAGCTCCGGCTCCGTGAGCACATCGACGCTGTACACGAGGGCGGGCAGCTCCTCCTCCTGTACGGGCGGGAAACGCGGGTCGCGCAGGGCGGCGCTTGCGGCATTCTGCAGGATCTCCGCGGCGATGTTCTTTGCCGTCGGTTCGAACGTTCCGATGCAGCCGCGCAGCGCGCCGTCCTTTTTCAGCGAGACGAAGACGCCGGCACGCTCCGTCATCTCGGGCGGCAGTTCGGGCGGGAGCGGGGCGGGCTCTCCCGCGGTGACAATCGCCTCGACGGCACTGCGCGCGAGCCGCACAAAGTCGTCCTCGGCGGCGCGCCGCTCCTCCATCGCACGCTGCTCGAGCATCTCGTAGCGTTCGGCAAAGCTGCGGCGCGGGTCCTCGCGCGTCACCCGCAGCGAGACGACACCGTAGCCGACGCCGAACGGGCCCTGGTAGGAGAGCTTTTTGCTCTTTACCGCCTGCCCGTCGAGCGCGCCCGCCATCATCCAGAACGTGCGCAGACCGCATTCCGCCGCTGGCTGATAGAGCGCGGGGTCCATGCGCAGGAGCTTCAGGAAGTCGCCCTCCTCGAGGTGCTTCATGCATGCCTTGTCAAAGCGCGGCCCCTCCGGTGCAAAGCCGTAGGGACCCTCGGGCGTGAGCTTGTGCGAGAGGTCGCCGCTCGCGATGAAGACGGCGCGCCGTCCGAGCGTTTCCGCGGCGCGCGCGATGCATTTGCCGAAATTGTAGTGTGCGAGCGGGGAGAGCCCGGAGATGCCGACGCGCACGAGGCGGAAATCCCGCGTATGCGCGTGCAGGAAACGGAGGGGGATCATGACGCCGTGATCGAGCGCGGCGTTGCGTCCCCCGACGGGACCCGCCGCGATGCCTTCGGCTCCTGCCACCATCTCGATCTCCTTGGCGAGAACCGCGTCATAGTGCGCCTCGACCGTGACCTCCGGCGCGCCGAACTGCGCAAAGCTGCCCGACGCCTCCTCGCCCGGCGCGATGTGAAAGTAGTCGGCATACATGACCGTGTGCGGACTCGCGACGATCACCGTATCGGGCTGCAGCGCAGCGGCCTCCTTCATCGCGCGCTCATAGGCATTCACGGTCAGCTCTATTTTTCTCTCCTCGCCTTTCCCGATCTCCGGCAGGATCAGCGGCGGATGGGGAACGGCGTAGGCTGCCAATATGGACATGAGACTCCTCCTCTCGATATATCTCTATTATGTATTCGCTGTGCGGCGCGAAGCTCCTGCAAAAATGGATTGATTCTGCGGCGGCAAAAGGCTATACTATGAAATATAAAAAAATGCTGTTTTTTATATTTCATATGATTTACGTATAAAAAAATGAAGTTTTTTATAACTCGATTTTTTCATCTATAAAAAACACAATTTTTGGGGGTACACCGCGATGGCATATGAAAGTCTCGTTCTTCTCTACCGCAAGAATGCTGCGCGATGGGCAGCGGAACATCAGCAGCGCCGCAATAGTCCGATGACGCGGCACCTCCCCATCGCACTGCAGGAGTATGGACGAGCACAGTCCTATCCGGCATTCTACTGCTATACGGAGGAGCTTGCTCTCCTGCAGGAGGCGATCGGACGGGATTTTACGACGCTTCTTGGGATGATCGGACATATTCCGAAAGCGGGCATTGAGCAGTTTCTGCACACCTGTATGGTGGAAGAGATTCTGGCGACGAATGCGATCGAGGGCGTGCACAGCACGAAGCGCGAGATACGCGCAGCGATGGAGACGGCACCGGCAGATCGCATGCGCATGCGGCTGGGCGGCGTGGTCAATAAATACGCGCGGATTTTGCAGGGCGAGGAGATTCCTCTGGACACGGCGGCAGATGTGCGCGCTCTCTTTGACAGCTTTATCGCCGATGAGATCCGCCGCGATGACCCGGCGAATCTCCCGGATGGACAGCTGTTCCGCAAGGGCTCCGTTGACATTGTATCGCCGTCGCAAAAGGTCATTCACCGCGGCAGCTATCCCGAGAAAAAGATCATGCACGAGATGGGATATGCGCTTGCACTCCTGCACGAGGAGAGCATGCCGCTCCTGTTCCGCATTGCTGTGTTTCACTACCTCTTTGGCTATATTCATCCGTTCTATGACGGCAACGGGCGCATGTCGCGCTTCATCACGACATATTTTCTCGCGCGTGAACTTCATCCGACCGTCGCATTCCAGCTGTCGCTGCTCATCAAGAAGCGCCGCAAGGGGTACTATAAGCTGTTCGCCGATACCACATCGGAGTTTAACAGGGGCGATCTGACGCCGTTTATCATCGGAACGCTCCGCTTTATCTATGAGGCGGTCCGCTTTACGGGAGATGCGCTGGATGACCGCCTTCGGCGTTATCGGGCGTACCACGGCCGCGTGATGAACGCGGTGCATGATAAGAAACTGCGCAATGTGTATGATATCCTGCTCCAGGCGGCGGTGTTCTCGGATGTCGGGGCGACGGTTGCCGAGATTGCGGAGGCCCTTGATCAGACAGAGACAACGGTCTATGCAAAGCTGAAATCGATTCCTGAAGAGCATATGATTCAGCATCGGAGCAGCCGTCCGTATCACTACATGCTGCATTTGGACGCATTTGCTTGATGCGCAGACGAAACGTGTATGAACTTCATAGAAAAATGGGGCGAATGCTTTGTGCATCCGTCCCATTTCTATGGTACAGCAGAGTTCTGGGTGCATGAGAAGCTACGCCGCACCCCAGAGGACAGCAATCGCAAGTGCAGGCAGGAAGTTTGCGACGCGGATGTACGGCAGGCCGAAGAGGTTCGTGCCGACGGCGAAGATGAGGATGCTGCCGACGTAGCTGAGGTTCTGGAGCGCGGCGGGCGTCATGACCGGCGCGATCAGCCCCGCTGCAAGGAAGACCGTACCCTCGAAGATGCCGACCGAGAGCGCGGAGAAGACGCAGCCGCGTCCGAGGGTCGCGGTCAGCAGCATGACGACGATGCCGTCGAGGACGCTCTTGGCGAAGAGAATCGACGGGTCGGCGAGCAGGCGGTCGCTCACCGCACCGATGACGGACATCGCGCCGACGCAGATCGTCAGGGAGGCGGTGACAAACCCGTCGATGAAATGCGCGTCCCCGCCGCTGCCCGAGACGCGTTTCAGCCACGCGCCGAACGCCGTCATGCGGTCCTCGATGTTGAGCAGCTCGCCGATGACCGCGCCGCCGATGAGGCTCGCGAGCATCATGTTCACCCCGACGAAGGCGAGGTGTCCGTCTGCGCCGATCCGGAGCATCTCGCGCAGCGCTCCGCCGAGACCGAGGAACAGTACCGCGAGCGCGCAGGCACGCATGATGGTATTCTGAAACCGCTCCGTGATGAGCCGGCCGCATCCCAGCCCCACGATGCCTCCCAGTGCGACAGCGGCAACATTCGCAAGAACTCCGATCCCCGGCATACGCCCACATCCTTTCATTCGTTGAAGGCTTATTGTACTTCATTTTGCGTGGATTGTAAAATAGAAGCGTGTTCGATTCATGTATACATGGACTTTTCATGCTTTATCGTGGTAAAATGTTTGCATATTTTCATTTTGGAGGTATGTGCAATGGAATCATTTCTCCCCATGCTGAACGCGATCGACTCATTTCTTTGGGGCGTTCCGCTCATCACGCTGCTCGTGGGGACGGGCATCCTGCTGACCATTCGGCTCTCGCTGCTCCAGGTGGTGCAGCTGCCGCGTGCGCTCGGGCTGATCCTCCGGGCCAAGAACCAGGGCACGGGCGACATCTCGAGCTTTAAGGCGCTCTGCGTGGCGCTCGCCGCGACCATCGGCACGGGCAACATCGTGGGCGTTGCGACCGCGGTGAAGGTCGGCGGCCCCGGGGCGATCTTCTGGATGTGGATGGCGGCGTTCTTCGGCATGGCGACGAAGTACGCAGAGGGTCTCCTCGCGGTGAAGTACCGCACGACGGACGAGCGCGGCGAGATCGCGGGCGGGCCCATGTACTACATCCGGCACGGCATGGGGGAGAAATACCGTCCGCTCGCGGGATTCTTTGCGGCGGCGGCGGTGCTCGTTGCGTTCTTCGGCATCGGCACGTTCCCGCAGGTGAACGCCATTGTGGACTCGGTGGAGATCTCCTTCGGCGTGCCGCGCATTGTGACGGACCTCGCGCTCACGGCGCTGATTGCGGCGATCACGATCGGCGGCCTTCGGAGCATCGCCGAGGTTGCTGCGCGCATCATCCCCTTTATGGCAGTGCTCTACATCGTGATCTGTGCGGGGATCATCCTCATGCACATCGGGGAGATCCCGGCGGCGATTGCGCTCATTCTCGACAGCGCGTTCACGGGCACGGCGGCGGCAGGCGGATTCGCCGGCTCGACCGTCATGATGGCGATGCAGAACGGCATTGCGCGCGGCGTCTTCTCGAACGAGTCCGGTCTCGGCTCTGCGCCGATTGCGGCAGCGGCAGCAAAGACAAAGGAGCCTGCCGAGCAGGGCCTCATCTCGATGACGGGGACGTTCATCGACACCATCATTATCTGCTCCATGACAGGACTTGTGCTCGTCCTGACGGGCGCATGGCACGGCGATGCGGCAGGCGCGGCCATGACGGGCGCGGCGTTCTCGAGCCTCTACGGCTCGGTCGGCGGAGCGCTTCTCACCGTCTCGCTCGTGCTCTTTGCCTTTACGACGATCCTCGGCTGGAACTACTACGGCGAGCGCGCCGTGCTCTATCTCGGAGGAGCGCGCGCGATCCTGCCGTACCGGCTCGTGTTCATTGCGCTCATCGCATGCGGCGCGTTCCTGAAGCTCGAGGCGATCTGGGTACTCGCGGATATCGTCAACGGCCTCATGGCCATCCCGAACCTCATCGCCCTCATCGCGCTCTCGGGCATTGTCGTGCACGAGACGCGGGCGTATCTGGAGAAGATGCGGAAACAGTGACTGCGTCCTCATGGGGGACAGCCTTCCCCGTGCAGCGAGGGAGTCGACTGTATAAGCGATAGTGGAGGCACCTTGAACGATTCGTGCATTTCTAACGTAAGAAAGTTACATTCGTCACAAGTGCCCCTATCGGCTCGTTGTACTCGCCACTTCCCCCGTTTCGACGGGGGAAGCTGATTGGCGTGATCCCCAGCCTCCCCTGCCTACGGCGGGGGAGCGGGCAACGTCATCCAATCACACATCGCCAACGCTCGCGTTCTTGGGACGTTTTCCCATGCGAAGCATGGTGGAAGAGGTGCCTTTTATGCGTGATTACAACCAAAGAGTGAAGCAATATGCAAAAGAGATGCGGCACCACATGACACTCGAAGAACGCCGCCTTTGGTATGATTTTCTGTCAAAAAGCGCATATCATTTTCGTCGCCAGCAGCCTGTCGGAATCTTCATTGTGGATTTCTACGCAGCAATGTTAAAATTTGCGGTTGAAGTTGACGGCAGTCAACACTTTGAGGAAAAGGTACATGATTACGATGTCAAGAGGACTGCTTATTTGACCAAAAGCGGCATTCGTCTGATTCGCTTTACAAATCAACAGATACGCAGAGATTTTGCAGGTGTTTGTGAAGCGATTGACAATGCCATTGCAGACCTTATCTCGGATGGTGAGATTGCCTGTACAGAGGACGATGGGCATATATATTGAGGAAGCTCTGAGGCATTGCCCCTGCCACATCCATGATCCTCAGCCTCCCCCGTCGCGGCGAGGGAAGCTGATTAGCGTCTCCCTCCAGCCTGCCCCGCCACAGCGGGGAAGGGGGACCATGCGAAGCATGGTGGAAGGGGCGCTTTGAACTTCCTAAACAAAACTCTCCTTTTCGATCTTTGCAGCAGTTACTTCTACGGAAGGAAAATCTGTAAGATCGGAAAGGAGAATTTTTATGCGAAACTATCTGCCGCGCGTGGACTGGATGGTCGGGACAGGGCTCGTCGTCGTTGCGATCCTGTCCGTCTTCTATGGGAGCGCGGAGCTGACGAGCAATATCGCCTCGGGGCTGATCGGCTTTCTCGGGCGCACGGTCATGATGCGGGGCGAGAAGGAGGCGCCGCGATGAGCGCGATCCTGCCCGTATCGGACATGCGGCGCGTGACCTGCGCGGAACTAAAAACCCTTGCCGCGGCATACCGCCCCGCCCTCTATTATGCCGCTGCGCAGTGCGCGCGTGAGACGAAGATCTACCTCCACTGGACGGCGGGGCACTACGGGCAGTTCTTCGCCGACTATCATGTCCAGATCGATGCGGACGGCGGCATCTATGTCATCGGTGACGGCGCGCTTGATGCGCTGCTCGCCGCGACCTATCGGCGCAACAGCGGGAGCGTGAGCGTTGCCGTTCTCGGAGCCTGTGGTGCGACGACGGAACATCTCGGCGCGGAGCCGCCGACGGCCGCGCAGATCGAGGCCATGGCGATGGCGGTGACGGCGCTTGCGGACGGCCTCTGGCTGACGATCGACAAGGCGCGCATCCTGACGCACGGCGAGGCGGCCGACAACGAGGACGGCGTGCGCGCCCATGCCCCCTACGGCCCGCGCTCGACATGCGAGCGATGGGACCTCGAGTACCTCGGCACGCACGAGAGCCCCGCGTTCAATCCGTGGGCAGAGGACGGCACGCGCGGCGGCGATGTCCTGCGCGGCAAGGCGCAGTGGTATCGGGAGCACAAATAGACTGTCCTGCCAGGGCAGAGAGGATCCTCATATACGATCACGGTATCCCACAAATTCCTATCGATTCGATAAAAATGACCGTCAGTCATATAATGTCAGCAAATATGACCGGCGGTCATTTTATTGGAGAAATCAAGGGATTATCATGGAACAAACAAAACACAGGTATTCCTTCCTCGTCATACTGAGCGCATGTATGGCGTTCGCCTCACGCTCAATGGACCTCTGCCTGCCCGCTCTGCTCGATCCCTTTCTGGCTGCGGGCGACGCGATGAACTGACGCCGTGTCCTCCCGTCATTTTATGCAGCCATAAAAATTAGCAGTAAGTCCTAACAGAACTTAAATTCATCTTATATCCATTTCCCATATGCGCATCGTATTCTGTCCCCAGAAACAGCGACAGGTTGACGGCAGCGCCGTCTGAAAGGATGCGATCCGCATGATGACAACAAAGATGATGAAGAGGACTGCGATGGCAGCGCTGGTCGGCGTCATGAGCTACGGCGCTGCAGGTGCGGCTGAGGTCTCTGCGAGTGCGCTCAGCGTGCCGGAGCAGCGCGCATCGTACACGAGCTTTGACGGACGCGATGATGTCCAGCAGCTCGCGTGGAAGAGCCGCCGCGATCGCGACCGCGACCGCTGGGAACGTGATCGTGACCGCCGCGATCGGGAGCGTTGGGAACGCGACCGTGACCGCGATCACCGCAATGACCGCCGCCGGAGCGGCAGGCGCTACTCGCAGGGCAGCATCAACACCGCTGTGATCGCCGGCGCCGTGATCGGTGCGATCATTGCGAGGAGCATATGAGTTGTCCGGTTCGGCAGAGCACCCAATCCCACGGGAACGGGTGCTTTTTCATACAGCAATAAAATTTAGGAGCAACTCCTAACGAAAATTAAATTCCGTTCGAATGTGTTTCCCATGCGAGCGTCGTATGCTCTGCTTGTACCAAAGAAGTGCACAGCGGCAAAGCCGTTTGAAAGGATGTGGTTCACATGATGACAACAAAGATGATGAAGCGGACTGCGATCGCCGCGATCGTCGGCGCCATGAGCTACGGTGCCGCAGGCGTGGCCGAGGTATCCGCGCACGCGCTCAGCGTGCCGGCAGAGCGCGCATCGTACACGAGCTTTGACGGACGCGATGATGTTCAGCAGCTCGCATGGGGCGGACGGCGCAAGAGCGGCGGCAAGCGTTACTCGCAGGGCAGCATGACTACGGCCGCCATCGCAGGCGCTGTCGTTGGCGCGATCATTGCGAAGAATACCTGATATTCGGAGATCATAGGGCACCCACTCCCACGGGAGCGGGTGTTTTTTTGTGCTATAATATCTGCAAAGGAGGAAATCGAATGATATATTCAACTTTTGCCGGGGCAATGCGCGCATGTGCCCTGATCGGCGCTCTGCTCGGGCTTATGGCGCTCCCTGCCGCCGCACATCCCGTGGACGATCCGGCGGATCCTGTCTACCGGGCGCGGACGGTTCTGCCCGACGCGGCGAAGGCGCGCCGCGACGCACCGGCACTCGATATGCTCCGCGCCGCTGCTCCGCGTACGGTGCATCTCGCCGATGCTGCGGCGACGGCGGAGACGCGGCAGCTCTATGCGTATCTTACGGCGCTCGGGCAGCTGCAGTACACGATCTACGGACATCAGAACGACGCGCATCATAAATTTTTTCGCATCGACAGCGGTACGAACTCCGATACGAAGGACATGACGGGCGCGCTCGCAGGGATTGTCGGGCTCGACGCACTCTCGCTGACGGGTGAGGAGCTGGAGCTGACCGATGCAGAGCGCGCAGCGGGCATGAGCTGTGCGGACAAACTCGAGCGGATCGCGGCGGAGGCGTCGAACGAGGGCGCGATCCTGACGCTCTCCATGCACATCCCCAACCTCGCGCGCGCGGCAAAGCGCCCGCAGGCGGACGGCGGCTATGACTTTTCGGGCTATTCGCCGGACGATCTCTCGGGGCATGTTCTGCACCGCGCCGTTCCGGGCGGCGATCTGCATCCGGTCTATACGGCCTACCTCGATATGGTCGCGGATTTTCTGCTGCGAATGCAGAGGCGCGGCATCCCCGTACTCTTTCGCCCGCTCCATGAGCACAACGGAGACTGGTTCTGGTGGGGCGCAGCGGGGACGGACGGCGCGGACTACACTGCGCTCTGGCAGTACACGGTCCACTATCTGCGCGATGTGCGCGGCGTGCACAATGCGCTCTACGTCTATGCGCCGAACGCGCCGTTCTCATCGACGGAGGACTATCTCGACCGCTATCCGGGCGATGCGTATGTGGACGTATTCGGCTTTGACTTCTACGACGATGATGACGATACGCCCGCCTTTTTGAAGCAGCTCGAGCATGCGGCGGCGCTGGTTGTGTCCGCGGCGGATGCGCACGGCAAACTCCCCGCGCTCACCGAGGTCGGCGTTCATAAAAACGGCGGCGGGCTCGCACTCACGGGCAATGACGATCCGCATTGGACGAGTGCCGTGGCAGCCGTCGCGCGGCGTCATCATATCCCGTATCTCATGACGTGGGCGAACTTTGAGCAGGAGGAGAAGAACTTCTACCAGCCCTTCATGGTCAGCGATACGCGCGGCCACGAGCTCGTCGACGGATTCATCGACTACTATAATGAGGAGACCTCGCTCTTCGCCGACGGCCTCGGAGATTGGCGGGGATTGCCTGTGCCTGTGCAGGAATAAAAATTGGGGGCTGGGAAATCGCCGCATATCCCGGCCGCACGCACTCCCCCATAGACCCTCCTTGCGATAGAAATGATACCTACCTTTCGTTCTCTCTGCAGGTAAAATCCCTACGCCAAGCGGCTGCTTTTCGCAAAAAAGCGAACAAGGACGGGCATCTGTGTGCTATACTGAGCACAATGAGTTCGTATCAATCTTGAGAGGGAGGGATTGTTGTGCGCAAGGCACTTGTTGTCGTGGATATGCAGAATGATTTCATTGATGGCGCGCTTGGGACGACTGAGGCGCAGGAGATGCTGCCGCGTCTCGTGGAAAAAGTCACGGCGGAGCAGGCGGCGGGCACGGTGCTCGTCTTTACCATGGACACCCACGGTGCGGACTATCTCCAGACGCAGGAGGGGCAGAAACTGCCCGTTGAGCACTGCATCCGCGGCACGGCCGGCTGGCAGATTGCAGATACGCTCCAGCCGTTTGTGCGCGGGGCGCAGATCGTTGAGAAGCCTGCCTTCGGTGCGACAGATCTGCCCGCGCTCCTTGCGGACTATGACGAAATCGAACTAGTCGGGCTCTGCACCGATATCTGTGTCATATCCAACGCGCTGCTCCTCAAGGCATTCTACCCAGAGAAGCCCGTTTCCGTCGATGCCTCCTGCTGCGCCGGCGTCACCCCGGAGAGCCACGCGAACGCCCTCGCTGCGATGCGGATGTGCCAGGTGGAGGTACGGTGAGCGGTGCCCTCGGCATTGCTGGGGGAATGTGTCTTTATATTTGCGATAGGGAGATATGATGGGAAGAGCATATTATTCGGGTTCAATTTCTTCTTTTTTGATGGCAGAAGAAGATCATATCCTCGGGCGGTTGATGATCGAGGATTCGTTTCGGACCGAGGATATTCAAAAAAACGCATGGCGTGCGGAGATCCAGATTTTAAAGGAGCAGCTTGCCTCCTTTCCGGACGGAGAGATCGCCTTTGAATTCACGATTCCGCGCATGGGACACCGTGTGGATGTCGTGCTCATCATCCAGGGAATTATTTTCCTGCTGGAGTTCAAGGTCGGGGATGATACGTATGCAAAATCAACAAAAGATCAAGTGATGGATTATGCCCTTGACCTCAAGTATTTTCATGAGGCGAGTCGGGACCGCACAATCGTGCCGATCATTGTGCCGACGGAGGCGGCCGATCAGGCGAATACACTGGCTCTGATGGAAGATGGGATTGCACAGGTGCTCTGCTGCAATCGGCATAACATCGGGGACGTGCTTCGGCAGGTCCTGTCGCAGATGCATGCCGCTCCTCTACCCATGGATGCGTGGCTGGATGCGCGCTATGCGCCGACACCGACCATCATTGAGGCGGCACAGGCACTTTACCGCGCGCATTCAGTTCGTGATATATCGCGCAGTGATGCGGGGGCAGAAAATCTGACTGTGACGACGGCAGCGATCAATCAGATCATAGATGAATGCAAGGCACGCCACAAAAAGGCGATCTGTTTTATCACAGGAGTTCCTGGGGCGGGAAAGACACTTGCGGGGCTTAATATTGCCAATGCGCGTCATCAATTCAGTGAGGATGAACATGCCGTATTTCTCTCGGGGAATGGCCCCCTCGTTGCGGTTCTGCAGGAGGCATTGGCACGTGACCGGGCAGCGACGCACAATGTGACCAAAGAGCAGGCGCGACGAGAAACGAAGTCTTTTATCCAGGTGATTCATAAATTCCGTGATGAGGCGTTGTCCTCATTGCGCCCGCCCATCGAGAAAGTTGCCATTTTTGACGAGGCGCAGCGTGCATGGGATGCTGATGCGCTGATGAAATTCATGAAGCGGAAAAAGGGCGTGGCGGATTTTCACCAATCGGAGCCGGAGTTTCTCATCAGCGTCATGGACCGGCATGCGGATTGGGCTGTGATCGTCTGTCTCATCGGCGGCGGGCAGGAGATCAATACGGGGGAGGCCGGCATAGCGGAATGGCTGCATGCGCTGCGTGAACAATATCCGGACTGGGAGATCCATCTATCGGATCGGATGACAGACAGTGAGTATGTGGGGAGCAGTGACATTCAGTGGATGCTGGGGGATCGGGCGTATCGAGTTGTCTCGTCCCTGCATCTGGGCGTATCGCTGCGTTCCTTTCGGAGTGAGCGTCTTGCAGATTTCGTTAAGGCACTGCTCGATGAGGATGCAGCTGCGGCACGAGAGCTCTATGCTGCACTCCACTTGAACTATCCCATCGTTTTGACGCGAGATCTTGCGCGTGCAAAGGCGTGGGTGCGCAGCAAAGTGCGCGGGACGGAGCGCTGTGGGTTATTAGCGTCATCAGAGGGCAAGCGTATCAGGGCGCTTGGTATTTGGGTGCCCGCTGAGATTGATCATGTAGGGTGGTTTTTGAATGGGAAAGAGCATGTGAACTCCTCTTACTATCTCGAAGTCCCTGCTTCTGAATTCAAAATTCAAGGTTTGGAAATTGATTATGCTCTGCTGGCGTGGGATGCGGATTTTCGTTATGCTAACGGAGCATTTAGCTATTATCGATTTCGAGGCTCCTGCTGGTCCCGTGTTCATCAGGAGCAGAGACAAAAATATCTGAAGAACGCCTATCGCGTCCTCCTCACCCGGGCCCGGCAAGGGCTCGTAATCTTCGTTCCTGAGGGTGATCCGGATGATGAAACGCGCAGGCCGGAATACTATGATGGTACGTATGAATACTTGAAGTCGCTGGGACTGCAAGAGATTTAATCAGCTTCACTGCGGGGCCATTTCTCTGCATTGCCGTCCGGCGTCTGTTCGGCGCTGGATGCGTGCCATAATCCTCCTCATATTGACAGGGGCGCGGGATTTTAGAGACACAGAAATATTTTCGCCTTTATTGTTGGAAAAGTTTGATAATGGGTTTATAATAAAAACGTCTTCAATTTTTTATGATTGCCTTTGGGAGGCGTGTCCAATGAATTCATTCTTTGAACGGCAGTTCCGGCTGCAGGAGCATCACTCCTCTGTCAGTACGGAGATCCTCGCGGGTCTCACGACGTTCGCGACGATGGGCTATGTGCTCGCCGTTGTGCCGCATATGATGGGGGAGGCAGGAGTTCCGACGGGGGCGATGCTCACGGGCATGGTGCTCATGATCTTCGCTGCGACGATGGCGATGGGGCTCTATACGAACCGCCCGTTTGCCCTCGCGCCCGGTATGGGCAGCGTCGCGATCTTCTCGATCACGATGGTGCAGCTCCAAAATGTGCCGATCAACGTTGCGAGCGCGATCGTCTTTCTGAGCGGTGTGCTGTTCATCCTCGTTACGGTGCTTGGCATTCGTCAATTCATTGTCATGACAATACCGCGCGGCATCAAGATATCAATCAGCGCCGGCGTGGGCATCTTCCTCGCCGTGATCGGCATGCGCAATGCCAAGCTGCTCGCGGTCAATGCGAAAAAGGTCGCGCTCTCGTTCGGCGATCTCACGCAGCCCGTCGTTATCCTCGCGGCGATCACCTTCGTCATTCTCCTTATGCTCACGGCGCGCAAGGTACGTGGCGCCGCGCTCATCAGCATCCTCGCGGGGACGATCATCGGCATCCCGATGGGCATTACGAAGATTCCGGAGAGCATTCTGCGTATGCCGGACAGCATCGCGCCGATCTTCTTCAACTTTGATCTTGTAGGGGCGCTCGATCTTCAATACCTGCCGTTCCTCTTCGCGTTCTTCCTGCCGGATTTCTTCTCGAGCTTCGGCACGGCGATCGGCATTGGCGGCAAGGCAGGTTTCCTCGACAAAAACGGCGATCTCCCGGGGCTCGACAAGGTCTTTCATGTCGACTCCATCGCCGCGACGGTGGGCTCCTTCTTCACGATCCCGGTGCTCATCACCTATCTCGAGTCCGGTGCAGGTGTTGAGGCAGGCGGGCGCACAGGGCTGACGGCGTGTACGACAGCGGTCGCCTTCCTGCTCACTCTCGCGGTGACGCCGCTCGCGCTGATGATCCCCGCAGCGGCGACGGCGCCCGTCCTCATCTACGTCGGCGTCAGCATGATGGCGGGGATGCGCAACCTTGACTATACGGATATTGCCGAGTACATTCCCGCGTTCCTCTGCATCGCCTTTACCGCGTATACGTTCAACATTGCCAACGGCATCTCTGTGGCCTTCATCGCATTTGTCCTCATGAAGCTCGCCGCAGGGCGCATGAGCGAGCTGCACAAGGGGCACTATCTGCTTGCTCTCCTGCTCGCATACTACTTCTACGCCATTGCGGGCGTGAAATAGGAGGCGGCTATGCACATCGACATCCTGCTGACGGGAGGACAGGTCTACAACAGCTATCTCAAAAAATTCATCCCGAGCAATATTGCCGTCAGCGGCGATCGCTTCGCCTATATCGGCATGGACGAACTGCCGCTCACACCGAGGTGTACGGTCGATCTCGCGGGGCAGTATGTCATCCCCGGGCTGATCGACTGCCATATGCACATTGAAAGTACGATGTGTGCGCCGCGGACGTTTATGAACGGTGCGGTACGCAGCGGTGTGACGACGCTCATCGCGGAGCCGCATGAGATCGCAAATGTATTCGGTCTCGCGGGCATCCGCGCGCTGATGCAGAGTGCGCAGGACGGCCCCTGCGACGTCCGCATCGCCATCCCCTCGTCCGTTCCGTCGACGAATGACGCGCTCGAGACGGCAGGTGCCGCGATCGAGAACGATGATGTCGAGGCGCTCATGCACATGGATCAGGTGATCTGCCTCGGCGAGGTGATGAACTGCCGCGAGGTCATTGCGGACGCGCACTCCAAGACGAATCGTCTGATCCGCCAGATTCAGCACGGCCGGCCGGATTTCTCCATCGAGGGGCACTGCCCGCGCTTCGTCGGGTGGGAGCTGGCGCAGCTCCTCTGCCGCGGCATCCGCTCCGATCATACGGATCAGTCGCTCGAGGGGCTCGCACAGCGCGCCGCAAATGGAATGTTCATCCAGCTGCAGGAAAAGACACTGAAGAAAGAGTTCCTCGACTACCTCATGGAGAACCGTCTGTCGGGGCGTTTTGCCCTCGTCACGGACGACACGATGCCGGATGACTTCATGCGGCGCGGGCAGCTGAACCACCTCGTCCGGCGGAGCATGGAGCTCGGCCTTGCGCCCGAGGAGGCGGTCTATGCGGCGACCTATGCACCCGCGCAGCACATGGGACTCCGGGATAAGGGCGCGATTGCCCCCGGCCGCATCGCCGACTTCGTTGTGCTCTCGGATCTGCGGGAATTTGCCATTGAGCGTGTCTGGTGCGCGGGACGGCAGGTCTTTGCGCGCGGCGAGGCGTGGGAGGAGCCGGAACGGGACACGTCGTTTCCCGCGCATTTTTACCGCAGCGTGCATCTGGCGCCGCGCAGTGCCGAGGACTTTGTCCTGCGTGCGCCGATCGCGGAGGGGACAGTGCTCTGCCGCATCCTCGAGGTGCAGGAGCATACGACCTTTGTCGCGGAGGGGCGGGCAGAACTGCCCGTGCGCGGCGGCGTGATCGACTGGGAGAGCAGCCCCTACAACCTTGCCTGTGTCTTTGAGCGGCACGGCAAAAACGGCGGCTGCGGCATGGCGCTCGTCGGCGGGACAGCGCTCACACGCGGCGCAGCGGCGACCACCTATGCGCACGACAGCCACAACCTGCTCGTCCTCGGACAGACCGCGGCGGATATGCAGGCGGCGGCGAACGCCGTCATTGAGGCGCAGGGCGGGTTTGCTGCGGTGCGGGACGGCAGTGTGCAGGCCTTTGCGCCGCTGCCGATCGCGGGCATCCTCTCTGACCGCCCGCTCCCGGTTCTCGGCGAGCAGATCGCGCATGTCCGCCGTGTCCTTGCGGACTGCGGCTATCGCCACGACAACGTCATCATGTCTCTCAGCACCCTCTCCCTGCCCGTCAGCCCGTATTTCAAACTGACCGACAAGGGGATCATCGACGTAAAAAAAGGCGCCGTCGCGCCGCTGATTTTGGAGACGAGGACAACCGGCTGAAATAAAATAAGCATTCCGTGCACTGCTGCCGTTTGGGCCATGTACGCGGAATGCTTTTTCATATAGGGACTTAAAATGGTGCTGCCGTTTTCGAGCCGTGTATCAAGAAATCCTCGAGTGGGATTGAGGCAGGGGCGGCCCTGTGAGGAAGAGGGCTCTCAGCGATGGACCGCGTAGATGCTCATGGACGCAGATGCGCCAAAGCCGAAATAGCAGGACTCCATCAGCTGCTGCCGCTTTTTGCAGTAAACCCGGCTGACTTTGAATGTACCTTCGTGTTGACGCAGAGACGACATCTCCGCGGGAGAGTATACCTCCTCAGCGGGCTTCCACATGAACATCTCGTACATTTCATCGTTCGTCATGCCGCCTGCGATGCAAATGGCTGCAATCACCGCGAGCGAATCGTTCAGCCGCTGCTCATCAATCACGTTGATAAACGTCGACACACGGTGCACAAAGGTCCTGTCGGGCGTCATATAGAGATCGACCTCAACGCCACTTGGCGTGTAGGATGTATAAAGCGGTGTCATTGCATCGGATTTGCTCTTATTGTATGTGGGCGGCGTCAATGACGCAGGGGACGTTTCTTCGCGCAGGACGTCATTCACCCTGTTTACAAAGGCTGCAGCATCCGCAGCCTCGATCAAGGGGAACTCCTCGGACGCATGTGCCGTTCCTCCATATACGAGTGCCGCAGCGGCAAAGAGCAATGAAAATAAAAGATTCTTGCACATCATGTTTCTCCTCCGCTGATCTCAAACCTAATGAATAATTCTACGAGCGCAATAAAAATCCTTTTGGAGAAGATTGGGGGGAGAAAATGGAGAGCACGTGAACGAGTATGCTATAATAAGTTCAAAAGGCCGCTGTACACAGTGCGAGACGCAAGGAAATATTATTATGCGCAAAGCAATCGTCTCTGCGGATATGCAGAATGCCTTCATAGACAGCTATGAAGGTATGCCAGGTGGAGGCCCCGGAAAGAAGTATCTGTAGAGGACTTTCGTTAAATTTCATTTTATATTATATTATCGGGGAGTGGTGTATATGCAGGATGTATTTTTGCGATAAAATATACACTAAAAAATATCAAGTAAGAATTCAAGCTGAATAATATGTCAGACAATGCGGCTTCTCAACTTCGAAGAACCCAGGTGAAATAAAGAACCTATTGCTGGCTAATGATTTGGTTTTTATCCAGTGACAGACATGATTAGGATATGTGTGTTATCTATATCCTGATATTCATACGCTAAATATGTCTAGATGATGTTTAAAAAGGTGTTGATTCTATGAAATTTCTTGTTTCTGATATTCTGCCGCTTGGTATTTCCGAAGGTCAGCAGACAGTGGCAGAGTGTATTAAAGCGCAGTTCGCATTGGCTGAACGTGTGGATATTGCTGTTGGATATGTGTCTAGAGCTGCGCTCATAGAGCTGGATCATCTTGTCTCAGAGAGCAATATCCGGCACATTTGCCTCGTAATTGGAATGTACTATATTGAGGGAATGCCGGAGAGTTCCTATCACGCAGCGATGCGGATCAATCAGCGCTGGCAGGAGGCGGGGATCGGTGAGATTCGCGTGGTGAAAGCCTTTAAATATCATGGAAAAATGTACGCTTTCTACCATGGGCAGCAGCCTGCAGCAGTGATAATTGGGTCCGCAAATCTGGGTGTACTGAAGCTGGAGGCGTCCAACCGCCGCCAGTATGAAACAGCTGTCCTGCTGACGGAACTCTCGCAGGCATCGGAGCTTGCGCTGCACACTGCGCATCTCAAGGAGCCGCGCTGTTCCGAGAATATCGCAGAGATTCAAGATATGCTGCTGATACGTGAGCTGAATACAGCGCTCAGCGGAGTAGAGCTGGTGGCGCAGGTCCCTCTATCGAATGTCGACTTTTATGCGAACTGCAGCCCGATTTTTTCTTTTGTTTTGCCGTTGAAAGTGCCATGTTATTCAGAACGCCACATGGATGACGGCAAGCACTATACGAAGTCAAATATCAATGTGTGTTATGCGGCCCCGCGCAGCAAGCGGAAACCGCGGGACTGGTATGAGACGCAGCTGACCGTCGGCGCTGATGTGTACCGCAGGCCGGGCTATCCGGAAAAGAATCATCCTTTCTTTGTTGTTACAGATGACGGATATTGGTTTAAAGCACATACGACGAGTGATAACAACAAGCAGTTTAGTGCCGTTGGAGATGAGCTGATTATGGGACGCTGGCTGAAGGGGCGGCTTGCGGCAGCGGGGCTCGTTCGTCCGGTGAATGACACGCAGCGCGATGCAGATCGGACGGGTATGATTACGCAGGAGATTCTGCAAGAATATGGATCGAGTGCACTCGTTTTTAAGAACACTGGGCAAACTGCCCTTGATACGGATGGAGTATCCCTGCCAGTTTGGTATTTATCCTTTGAGCAGCAGGATGGCGCATAGGAGGCAGATAGATGCGGTATTTGGAGCGCTATTTGAATAAGATCATCGAGAGGGGCAATACGAAACTCGCGGAGTCGATCGCGCAGACTGCAGACGATCTTGGGGAACGGCAGCTTAAAACGTTTTCCTTTACCGCGCATGAGATTGGACTGTTGTTCGGCAATGTCCAGTCGGGCAAGACGGGGCAGATGTTCGGCATTGTGTGCAAGGCCGCGGATCTCGGTTTTCCTGCATTTGTCCTCTTGACAACAGACAATGTCGTGCTTCAGCAGCAGACGCTTGAGCGCGTGAAGTCAGATCTCGATGGGTTCTGTATCTGCGGAGAGAATGATGTGCAGCTCTTTATGAACAACAGTCTCATTCAGCCCGTGATCGTTGTTCTGAAAAAGAATGCGCGAATTTTAAAACTCTGGGCGAATGTTTTCTCTATGACTGGATTTATGAAGGGAAATCCACTGTTCATCGTTGATGATGAAGCAGATGCAGCATCTCTAAATACACTGGTGAATCAAAAGCGGCAGTCCTCTATCAACAAATACCTGGATGCAATCAAACATACGTCATCCAGCAGCTTATATCTGCAAGTGACAGGGACACCGCAGGCCATTCTCCTGCAGACGGCTGTTTCGGGATGGCGCCCGCGCTTTGTCAGCTATTTCAAACCTGGAGACGGGTATCTAGGCGGCAATTTTTTCTTTCCGGCAGAAAATGCTGCATCGTGTGTATCTTTCCTGGAGAGTATGCAGAACCCACTGCGAGATTTTCTTGTTCGTCATATTGTGGTGTCGGCACAGATTTTCCTCTCTGGAGGACAGGTCTCGAATGCACTCATCCATCCGAGCGTGCGGCAGTCCCAGCACGCTCATTACGCTGATGCTGCCGCAAAGGAACTTACATGGTGCATAGAGCATATCAGCGGCGCTTTTGCGGAGGCGGTACGTGTGGCCTATGAGGATATGCTGCCGCAAAGGAGCGAGAGACAGCCGATTTCATCGATTCTCAGAGAGTGCCAGCGGCTCATTCATGAGCACGCAGTCAATATCATTATCATGAATGGTATGCATGATGTGGACAGCGCAGCATATGCAGACGGATGCAGCCTGGTCATCGGCGGCAATACGCTGGGCCGCGGTGTTACCTTTCCGGGACTGCACAGCATTTTCTATACAAGAACCAGCAAGAAGCCGCAGGCGGACACCATCTGGCAGCATAGCCGCATGTTTGGCTATGATCGTGATCCGGGGCTAATCCGTATTTATATTGATCGGCATTTATATAAGCTGTTTGCAGACATTAACGCTGCAAATAATGCGATCGCAGCTCAAATTGAGCGAGGACTTGAAAATATTAAGCTGTATTACCCGCCAGCGGTAAATCCGACGCGTGCAAATGTTTTGGATAAGCAGCGCGTGAATATTATTTCCGGCGGCACAAATTATTACCCGTATCGTCCGGGCAATGACTCAATCGAGGTATTGTCTGATCTTTTAGCGAAATTCTCAGATGGAGAGCCGCATTATCAGATTAGTCTGCGCTTCATGCAGGAACTTTTGTCTCATATTATCCCAAGCGCGGATTTCAAATTAGATGCATTTCAGTCCATACTGAGTGCCATGCTTTCTGAAAATCCTGCCGCACAGGGCGTTCTGATTGTACGGCGGGGACGTGACGTGGCGCAGGGAACGGGTGCACTGCTGTCCCCGAATGACTGGAAGTTAGGCACATCCTTCCCTATGCATGCAGTTCTTACCATGTATCAGGTGACAGGTACAAAGGGCTGGGGCGGAAGGCCTCTCTGGATTCCGAATATCCGTTTGCCGGATGGGCTAGCATACTATGACGTGCATGAGAGTGCGGGGAAAGACTGATGGGGGAGCGGGATGGCTGACAATCATACTAAAGAATCGCGCAGCAGAAATATGTCGCACATCCGCAGCGTGAACTCGAAGCCTGAGGAAACGGTACGAAGATATTTATTCGAACGCGGTCTGCGCTATCGAAAGAATGTCAGAAGCCTCCCTGGCTGTCCGGATATCGTCCTGCGAAAATATCACGCAGTTATTTTTGTACATGGCTGTTTCTGGCATCACCATGACTGCGGACGTTTTGTCTGGCCGAAGACGAACGAGGCATATTGGCGTGCAAAGATTGGGCGCAATGAGGCGCGGGATGCCGAGAATATACGATTGCTTTCCTATGCCGGCTGGCGCGTTTTCGTAATATGGGAGTGCCAGCTCAAAAGAGGCGCGGCAGAACAAAGTTTGCTTGGTCTATATGAAGATATTACAAGACTCGATAATATATGAAAAAATTCGATATAATTATTTGGAGAGAATTTGCTAATGGCAGGGGGAATTGGTATGGCACAGGCAGGAGATACCTATCAGGTTAAACTGAAAGAAACCCATCTTAATTGGGGGACATATAGAAACCCAACAAATCGAGAACCTGTTGAAGGCGAAGCTTATATCAAAATACCAAGAAGATATGCTGTACAGTATTCGATCTATAATAGTCCAGAAGGGCTTGGCAGCAATCTTTTTATTGTAAGCTCTCGTGATGGTTTTTTGAATAATGAAAGACTTCGGGCACAGGGGAACAGTGGTGCTGGTGATAACTATGCGAAACAGTTTGCTGTCGATAAGAATCTGCGGAGAATTGGGGAGTGGTATCGAAACCAAAGAGCACAGGTTGGTGATATTGTTCAAGTCACTTGGCAAAGTTCGACAGAAGTTCTAGTTGAGATTGTACGGTAAAACATACTGAAAGAAAAGGTGCCGACAGGGAAGGAGGATCTCCTTGCTGTCGGCGCCTTATATTTAATAGATGTTTGGCTCTGTGGATTCATATTCAATTCCTGCAAAGGAACGCTGGACCGCCTCGAATATGATTTGGGCTCCTCGGCACGGAACCGCCATGCCAATCTGTTTCCGAACACTCTCCTTGCTTCCTAGGAATTCATAGTCATCGGGAAAGGTTTGCAGGCGCGCTCTCTCGCGATTTGTGAGTGCGCGCGGTTCCGCCCAATGATAGATATGCGTTCCGCCGCCGCCGCTGCCTGTCACTGTGTAAGCAGGCTTTTTGGGATCAAGCCTCTTGTAGATCTGGCTGATCTGTGCTCCCTTGATGTTGAGCCGAAATTTCTCGGGTAAATCTGCCGTGAATGCATTCTGCCCGGGGTTGATATATTTTAGGCGCTCGACAACAACGGGGGCATGTTTTGTAGGTTCGTTATTCAGGGCGTCCGCGGGGATCGGTGGAACCTCGAGTGCCGTCCTGCTCGTGTTGTCCATGTGTGCATATGGCGCAGGAGACGGAACTCGAAAGACAATATCGAGGTCGTTTCGTACACCAATAATGATAATACGGTGCCGTGCCTGCGGAATACCGTATTCTTCGAATTTATAGAGATGAGGGGTGATGGTATAACCAGCCTCATGCAGTTCTGTAAGGATTTTTTTGAATGCCGTTCCTTCGTTCGCGGTTTGCAGGCCGCTGACATTTTCTGCAAGGAAAAATTGCGGGCGAAAGTGCCGCAGCGCATTTACGCCATAGGAATACAGCGGCCCGTATGTGCCGTCTATGCCCTTCTGCTCACCCACGACGGAGTAATCATTGCAAGGGAAGCCAAATGCAAGTGCATCAATAGGCGGGAGCTTTTCCAGATCGAATGTCCGTATGTCTCCATAATAGACGGATGCCGGATTACTCGGACATATGTTGCGGCGATAGGTACGGCAGGTATCGATGTCATAATCATTTGCCCATGCGTGTGTGATCTGATAGTTTGGATCGCCGATGTCTGCGTGCAGTGCTCCCCACGCAATTCCGCCGGGGCCGCAGAACAACTCACCTAATCTGAAAGGCATTCGGTGCCTCCTCTCGTATATTTTTTTCGTTGGATTAAAAAATCAATAAACAGCTGCAGCTCGTTTAGGTCATCATCGGATAACTCTGCAAGCCGCTGAATTTTCTGCGCAGGAGCTGGATCCTCCTCTGTGATATAGCCTGCAATCTTCAGTATGTTGAAACGTGTAATATGAAGTGCGGCTGCAATTTTGCAGAGATGGTTAGGATTGGGGATACTCGTCCTGCCTCCCTCAATGCGCTGTATTGTCGCATCGCTCAGCCCACAGCATCTTCCAAATTCTTTTTGGGAAAGGCCTTGGCGCCGTCGCTGTTCCTTTATATATTTTCCTAAGTTTGGCATGGTGTCACCTCATAATCTAGTATACGATATTCGCTGCGTTTTAGCAAGAAATTGCTGCATAAACGCAGCAATAAGTTTATTCACGAATTCTGACGATGCGGTTGGGTGGCTGCACTCGATGCCGTCGCTGGAGGCGACGAATCATGGGGGTGATTTTCTCTTCCCGACATCTGCGCATGCTCGACGATGTAGACGTGAGGTGTACTCTCGTCGGTTGTGTACGGTCGGGCTGATAGAAAGGGTTACTGTCGAGAGAGGTGCGGCGTCTGATGGGATGATCAGTCCTCTTCTTTCTGTTGTTCGAAGGAAAATGAAATAAGGAGAGGTACCGCGTAAGAAACAGCTCATCCAATTGGATGAGCTGTTTCTTTTGTCGCGAGGCGGCATGCAGTTGCGCCGCCTCACTGCGGTTTTCGACTAGCGCCGCAGATGCTCGCATGGAGAACCTGCGGCACTGTCCCCGTCACTGCGTTTAGTTGTAGCGCTGAGCGAATATGAAATGGTAGACGTCGATGCCGGGGATGCGCATGCTGCCGAGATTGCTGACGTCGCCGATGTCCTTCAGGTAGTTGAAGAGGATCTTGTTCGAGGTGTATGCCTCGACGCTGTCGGAGCCCAGCGCGCCGGCGATCTCCTGTGCGGCGGCTTTGCCCGAGAGGCTGGAGCGGTACTCGGTGTAGCTGCTGCCATTCTTGACGTAAATGGAGCAGCGCGCCTGGTCGGTGCATTTCGTCTTCATTGTGGACTCGCTGACGGTCTCCGTCGATACGGAGGCGAGGCAGATGCTCGATGTGAGCAGCATCGCCGCAAACGTCGCAGAAAGGATTTTCCTCAGTTTCATAACAATTTCTCCTTCAAATAAGCCTGCATTCAATCCATGCGTCCAATCCAACGGAGCGCAGGATTCTTGTTTCTTATTATAGCATCGGCCGAATCCGAGGTGTCCTGTAACAAATGACAGGCAGACGAGATTTTGTCACGCTGCGCTGCCGCGTGGAAACGGCGTGGACAGCGCAGGAAAAAGGGAAGCCGAAACCCGCGCGAGGAAAACCAAATGCAATGAGGTGCGGGAGGCCGCTCCTGGACGATGCTTCACGTTGACAGGCAGGCTGTCGGCCGATATAGTGAGAGCGTCGGATTTTATGGGAAGACAGGAGGATTCAGATGAGAGGATTTTCATTTCTGTGTGCGGCTGTGCTTGCCGCTGCGTGTTTTGTGTGGGGCAGCGCGGCTTCGGCAGCGGTGCCGCATGTGCTCATTGTGTCGGGGCATCCGCGCTCGAGCGCTCGCTAGCCAACCGCACGATCATCGAGACGGTGTGCAGGGAGCTGCCGGATGCGGAGATCATTGATCTCGAGCAGATGTATCCGAACTACACGTTCGACGTGCCGCGCGAGCAGGAGCGCGTGCGCAATGCGGACATTATCGTCATGCAGTATCCCGCGTACTGGTATGTCGCACCTGCGCTGATGAAAAAGTGGCAGGAGGATGTGCTCACCTTCGGCTTCGCGCACAATGCAGAGGGCGGACTGCTGGGCGGGCGGACGCTCATCGTGTCGGTGACCTCAGGCGCGCCGGAGTCGGACTACGCACCGGGCGCGCGTATGAACCGCCCGATGGAGGAGTATCAGTACCCGGTCATGCAGATGGCGGCACTCTCGGGGATTGACTTCGGCGGTATGGTGTACTCCGGCGGCTATCGCGTGACGGCAGATGCCTCGGAGCATGACGCGCTCGTTCGCCACGCCGAGGAGCATGGGATGCGGCTGGTCGCTGCGATTCGGTAGGCTGCCGAAGACCGTCGCTGATCTTTACAGGGGCTGCTGCCAATGTGCAGCGGCTCTTTTTATATGGGCTTTTCCGCACAAAAAAGAGCCGTCATTTCTGACAGCTCTGCATTCTCTATGGAGCGGGCAATGGGAATCGAACCCACCTCTAAAGCTTGGGAAGCTTTCATTCTACCGATGAACTATGCCCGCAATCTTGAGTATAATAGCAAATTCGGCGCGGTTTGTCAAACGCGCGGAGGCGCTCACTCCTCCGGGAGGAGCATGGCAAGATCGGGCATGAGCTTCGTGATGTCGCGGATGAAAACGCGCAGGACACTCGTCATGACATCGGGATCGAATGCCTCGGGGTTGTGCGGGACGACGACATCGGCGAGGATGGTCGTGTCGGAGGTGAGGTAGAACTTGATGAGGCGGCTGTCCTGGTTCTGCCGCATGAGCCAGCCGGTGAGGAGCATGGCATTCGTATCGTCGACAGCATTCTGCGCGAGGCGGATGCGGATGGTGGCGTAGGCGGTTGCGTCGATGAGGACGACGATCGGCAGCCGACGCCCCTCGATCTCAACCTCGCTCTCAAAGATCGCCGTATCGCGGTCGTCGCCTGCCTCGCGGACCTGAAAGCCCGAGATGTTTTCCTTCTTGAGATACTCCTCGAATGTCTTGGCCGCTTCGATCACGACCAATCACCTCCTCGTCTTTGCACGCATCGTTCTAATAATGTTTTATTATAGCATAGCGGAGTGAAAAGGGGAAGAAAAAAGAAGCTGTCGCGTTGGGGGCGGCAGCTCCGTGGGGAATGATGTTATTTAGAATCGGTAATTGCTCCGAAACCAGAGGGTGCGCCCCGGCTCGGAGATATGACCGCCGGCGGGGATGCCGAGACCGATGATGGCAGCCTCGCTGTAATTGACGAACTCGGCATAGGTCTTGTTGAACAGATTGTCGACGCCGAGGGAGAACGTCAGATTCTCATCGGGACGGTAGGCAATGCTGAGCCCGAGTGTGCCGAATCCGCCCGTGGGACCGTAGTCCGTGCCCGTGACGCTGCCGTAGCCTCTATGATAGCGGTTCTGATGGCTGACGAGGCGCCAGACAGCGTTTGCCTCGACTTTTTTGTGGCTGTATTTCGCCGTGAGGTTTGCCTCGAGCGGTGCGATCTGCGGGAGAGGCGCATTGTTTGTGCGGTCCTCGCCGCGCGTGTAGGCGAGCGAGGTGCCAAGCGTCCAGCGCGGCGAGAGTTTGCGCGTGATCTCCGCCTCGAACCCGTAGAGGCGCGCATTTACATTTCCGTAGGGTGTACGCGCGTTCATGCCCATCCCGATCTGCGGCAGGCGCAGGATGTAGTCGTGGATGTGCGCGTAATAGAGCGAGAGGTTTGCGCTCGTCTTCTTGCCCTTGTAGACCCATCCGAGGTCGAGCTGTGTGTTCTTCTCACGGCGCGGACGGTGGGCGGCGGGGTCGGCGTGCATGCCGAGCCGGCGATTGCTGTAAGCGAGCCAGGTATGATAGGCCTCCCAGTAGTCCGCGGGACGCTCCGCATGCCCGACGCCGACGTAGAACGTGAGCGGCTGCTTCTTTGCCGTGCGTTCCCAGCGAACGAAGCCGCTGACGGCACGGTCGCTCGTACTGCCGGAGACGAGATCGCGCGTGAGCATCCCCATCGGATTCCGGAAGCGCGCGTTATGATAGTCCGTGTCGATCTTGTCGTAGCGCAGACCCGTGAGGAGACGGCTGCGCGCGGCGAGATCACGGTTGTACTCGAGGAATATGCCGAAATTCTTGATGTCCATGTCGTTGCTGAACGATCCCTTGAGCATCCGATGTGCCTCGGCGAAGAAATGCGCGTCATGCCGCATCTCGATGCCGACGGCACCGGTGCTCTTTGGCGAGAAACGCAGATCAAGGGCAGCGCGCGCACCGTACTGCACGCGTTTCACATCTGTGCCCATCGCCATCCCTCCTGCGGGGCGCAGGGTGTAGTTGTCCATGATGTGGTCAATCGTGTTGTGGTTGAGCTGAACCGTGAGCTTTTCGACCACAGGCGAGAGGCGTGCGTGCTCGAATTTCACACCGTAGCTGTCGCGGTCGAACTGCGGACCGTCCATCATGCCGTGTGCGTATTTTGCCCAGCCGCGGCTGCGGTCGTAGGAGACCTCGAAGAGGGTATCGGGATCGGGCGTCAGACCGACGATGCCCGTGAGGCTGTGGCGGCCGTAGCCCGAGTGGATGCGGTGCCCGCCGCCGTCCTTGTAGTCCTGCGCATAATTGCGCGTCTGGATGAGGCGCAGGTAGCCCTCTTTGCCTCCCGCCGTGATGTCGATGAGATCATCGAACCGGTGACTGCTCGCGCCGAGCACGGAGATGTTTCCGCGCACGCCGGGGGCTTCAAAACGCTCTGTTATGCGCTCAAAGACGACATTGCCCGCAATGCTTGCACCGTAGCGGACGCTCTGCGGTCCCTTGTTCACGATGATGCGGCTGAACGTCTCGGGGAAGGCGTAGGTGGCTGTGGGGTCCATGCGGTTCGGGCAGCCGCCTGCCATCCCGCCGCCGTTCATATCCATCACCATGCGTGACCCGCCCATGCCGCGCATCATCGGGTCGCCGCCGAGGCCGCCCTTGCGCACGACGGAGAAACCGGGGATCGTCTTCAGGTAGCCCGCGCCGTCGGCCGCAGGGATGGGCTGGCGCGGTCTGCGCGGATCGGTTGCGAGCGTGAGCGGCGTGCGCGTGCGGTAGCCGGTGACGATGACCTCGCCAAGCATAAATTCGTAGGGCGCATCCTCTGCGGCTGCAGGGCTCGCCGCGGCGGGCATATCCATCGTTGTGCCGCCCGGATCGGCCTGCATCGTCTCCTCCGCGTAGGCGTGTGCGCTGAGGGATACGGTGCCGAGCGCTATGCTGAGGAGCGCGAGGCGGCGGCTGAGTTGTCGGGTCATTCAGTGTACCTCCTGTAAAGTGCAAAAATGAGACTCATTATCTCAAAGATAACGGAATGATAACATAATTCAGATAAAGAAAGCAAATAGAAAACCTTAATGAAAGAGCAATATATGAGAATAAAACAGGCGAAGATTCAGCGCTGTGCACTTGCCGCATCTGTGCACACAAAAAAGCCCCGCATGGTGTGCTTGCGGGACTGCGCCGCGGGCGGTGTCCGCGCGGCGGTCTCAGTGATGGAACAGGCGGATGTGGGTCATCGCCATTGCGATGCCGTATTTGTCGCAGGTCTCGATGACGTTGTCGTCGCGGATGGAGCCGCCGCTCTGCGCGATGTAGGAGACGCCGCTCTGATGCGCGCGCTCGACGTTGTCGCCGAACGGAAAGAAGGCGTCTGAGCCGAGGGCGACCCCCTTGATCGTGCGCAGATAGGCACGTTTTTCCGCGCGCGTAAAGGGGGCGGGCTTCTCTGTGAAGATACGCTGCCAGTCCGCGGCGAGCAGAGCATAGTCGTCCTCATCGCCCGCGGTGTAGATGTCGATGGCGTTGTCGCGGTCGGGACGGCGGATGTCGTCACGGAACGGGAGCGTACGCACCTGCGGGCTCTGGCGCAGGTGCCAGATGTCCGCCTTATTCCCCGCGAGGCGCGTGCAGTGGACGCGTGACTGCTGTCCCGCGCCGACGCCGATCGCCTGTCCGTCGACGGCGTAGCAGACGGAGTTGGACTGGGTGTATTTCAGCGTGATGAGGGCGAGCAGGAGGTCGCGGCGGGCCTCGGCGGGGATGTCTTTGTTCGCCGTCGGACGCTCGGCGAGGCAGTCCTCTGTGATCTGCACGTTGTTGCGCTGCTGTTCGAAGGTGACGCCGTATACGTCCTTGCGCTCGAGGGCGGGCGGCGTGTAGCTCTCATCCATCTGGAGGATGAGGTAGCTGCCCTTGCGCTTGCTCTTTAGAATCTCAAGAGCCTTTTCCGTATAGCCCGGCGCGATGATGCCGTCGGAGACCTCGCCGCGCAGGAACTCTGCAAGGCTCTCGTCACAGATGTCGGAGACGGCGGCGAAATCGCCGTAGGAGCTCATGCGGTCGGCACCGCGCGCACGGACATAGGCGCAGGCAACGGGCGAGAGGCCGCGCCCCTCCGCCGCGCAGGCGCGGGCAAGCGTCTCGGAGAGCGGCAGGCCGAGTGCGGCGCCTGCGGGGCTGACGTGTTTGAAGGAGGCCGCAGCGGGCAGCCCCGACATCTCCCGCAGCTCGCGGACGAGCTGCCAGCTGTTCAGCGCATCGAGCAGGTTGATATAGCCGGGGCGTCCGTTGAGGACGGTGAAGGGGAGTCCTCCGTCCGCATAGACGCGCGCGGGCGTCTGGTTCGGGTTGCAGCCGTATTTCAGTGCGATTTCGTTCATCGTGAGCGCTCCTTTTCTCTCGCATCGGTTGTTCTGTGTTTATTATAGCGGCGGGGGGGATCTGCGGGCAGTGCGGTTCCTACGCCGATTTTTCGACACGGCGGCTGCATTCATACAGATGCTCGGGGGCGATGTCCACATCGTCGCTCCAGACGACGGTACCGTATTCCGCACGCGCACGCAGGAAAAAAGCAGGATTTTTGAGCATGGCATAGAGTTCCTTTTCGAGCAGAGGGCGCGCGTCGTAGAGACGCCGACTGCCGTCTGCAAAGGTAATCAGCAAGGTATAGTCACGCTGTGGCTTGACATCCTCGACGAGCCAGACAGGACGTTTCATAACAGAGGCCTCCTTTCCTCAGCGCAGTGGGGCGATCTTATAGAGCGGCTGCTCGTTTATGGCGAGCTCCCAGTTTGCGAGCAGCTCGTCATGGTGCAGCTCTGCCCATGCGGCGATCAGCTTTTGCTGTTTTCGCGGCATATCCCCATCTGTGAGGTCGCCGTTCATATCAAACACCGCATGGCAGCCCTGATACGAGGCGTGGAAATGCGGCGGATTGTGTTCGCCGTTGTTATACATGCGAATGATGATCCCGAAGAACATGGAAATCGTTGGCATAGACGCTGCCTCCTTCGATCCGGTTGTTGATTCTATTATACAATGTATGAACAGCCAGGACAAGAAAGAGGCATAAAAAAGCAAGGATAGGCCTCCGTGTTTGGCAAAGTCTAGAGGCAAACTGTCCCGCTGTGCTCCATATCCACAGTGACGGCTGCCGTACGGAATACGATCTCATACACGATGAGCGCGTCGCCGGCGGCGTCAATGGTCTCTCCGTAGCCCGGAATCTTCGCCGCAAAGGCATCGGCGAGGTCGAAGATGCTGCGCGTGCTCTGGGCCGCTGTGCCGATCGCGCGGACGTGCGCCGTTCCGCCGTCATGCGGGATGGTCGTAAATGAGACGGTGCTGTTTGCCGCCATCTCGCTCACCTTTGCATTGTCGGCAAAGGTCGCAAAATAGACGCGCCGCTCCTCCGGCACATAGATAAAGTTCACGATGCGCACATGGGGCGTATTGTCCGCGGAGGTTGCGAGAGCAATCTCTCTCTGCGTGCGCATCAAGCGAAGAAATTCATCCGTCATGTTCATTGTCATTCTCCTTTTCTTTACGGAATACTTGGAGTATAGTATAAAAAGGTGTCAATTTGCGGCACCTTTTATGGAGATGGTGACGATGCATAAATCTGAGCGGCTGAATGACATGATGCGTTATCTCGCGGGGAAAGACCACTTTAACCTGCGCGATCTGATGGAGAAATACGGCATTTCCCGCAGCTCTGCCCTGCGCGATGTCCGCGCGCTTGAGGAGCTGGGCATGCCGATCTTTTCGCGTCCCGGGCGCGGCGGCTCATACGGCATCCTGCCGAACCGGCTGCTTGCGCCGGTTGTTTTCACGGCAGATGAGATGTATGCACTCTACGTTGCGATGCGCACACTGGATGCCTATCAGACAACGCCGTTCCATCTGGATATTGCGCGTCTGCGGGAGAAGTTCGAGGGCTGTCTCGCGCCCGTGCACATCGAGCGCCTGCACCGTATCGCGGAGATCCTGCACCTTGATGCGGTGCAGCACCCGAACGAGAGCGCCTGCCTCAAGGACCTCCTGCAGTTTGCCATGGAGGAGCAGCCCTGCACGATTGCATATCGAAAGGGAACGCTGCGCACCTATACGCTGCAGTTCTTCCAAATCAGTGCGGCCTACGGGCAGTGGTACGGGACGGCGTACAATTTTGAGACGGGGCGGGTGCAGGTCTTCCGCTGCGATCGGATTGCCTCGGTGCGCCCGTCTGCGGAGGAGGGCAGGGCGCTGTCGGGCCTTGTACGTTCTGCCGAGAACCTCTGTCGTTCTGCGGATGCGGTCTCTTTTGCCGTGCGGGTCACGGAGCGCGGCCGTGATCTATTTCATAAAGAACACTACCCGTCCATGCACCTTACAGAGCAGGACAGGCAGTGCTGTATTTGCGGGTTTTACAACCCAGGCGAGGAGACGTTCATTGCGGACTATTTTATCCGCTGCGGGGATGCGGTGCTGGAGATTCGGCCGCAGGCGTTGCGGGACGTGATCCGTGTGCGGCTGCGCGCGCTGACGGCGCATTATGAGAGGGTGGGGGCAGACATGCCTCAATCGGAGATTTTCTGATTGCGCGCAGAGCCGCCTGCGTACGCCAGCTGCGGGGCGGTGAGGCGGAACGCAAGCGTCTCGCGGTCGACGATGCCGAGGACGGCGTCGCTGTCGTAGAGGGCGAGCAGGAATTCTGCCATCTGGGCACTCGTGTGGTAGGTGCCGAATGCCTTGTCGTAGTCGTAGGCAGGGTTGTCGTTGGCGACGGCGCCGAACTCGGTCTGCGTTGCGGCGGGGGCGAGGAGCTTTGCACGGAGTTTCGCCCCGCGCGCGGCGAGTTCCTGTGCGAGCCCTTCGGTAAAGGCGCTGACATAGAATTTCGTCGCGCAGTAGGTGACGACGGACGGGACGATCAGGTAGCCGCCGACGGAGGAGATGTTGATCAGCTGCGTGCCGTCGGTGTCGGCGAAGTCGCGGACGAAGAGCGAGGAGAACATGGTCAGCGCCTCGATGTTCAGGTGAATCATCTGCCGGATCTTGCCGAGGTCCTGCGCGCCGATCGCGCCGTAGCTGCCGAAGCCCGCATTGTTGATCCATGTCTGGAGGGGCAGGCCCTTCACCTCGTGATAGACCTGCATGACGCTGTCGGGGTCCGACAGGTCGGCCGTTTTGATGATGATGTCGAGTGTCGGATGCGCCGCGAGGAGTTCCTCCCTCAGTGCATTCAGCCGCGCGGTGCGGCGCGCGATGAGGACGAGATTGTGCCCGCGCGCGGCGAACGCCCGCGCTGCGGCGGCGCCGATGCCTGCGCTCGCGCCGGTGATGACGGTGTAGTTTGCTGTGTTCTGGCTCATGCGGGGACCTCCTGATCGTGTCCAAATATTTGATATGCTAAGCGCAGTATATCACATTCCGCCAATGCGGACGGTCTTTTTTATGCGCGGGGAATCCGCTGCGTGATTGTGAAAATACGGTGCTTTTTTGTCTGCGAAAGAGTATAATGAATACATGAGAAAGAAAGGGGGCCTTTGCATGGTGCCGCGGTTAGGGCATATCGCGTTCTTGAATGTGCTGCCGCTGACGTATGCGCTCGCGCACGGGGCGGCGGAGGGGCTGGATATCCTGCGTGCCTCGCCGGCGCAGCTGAACGGGCGTTTGGAGGCAAAGGGGCTTGATGTGTCGGGCGTGTCGTCGATCACGTACGCGCGGCATGCGGATGACCTGCTCATCCTGCCCGATGTGTGCATCGCCTCGGACGGCGATGTGCGGAGCGTGCTGCTCGTCTCGCGCGTGCCTGCCGAGGAGATCGGCACGCAGCGTGTCCTGCTCTCGGATCAGTCGGCATCGTCCCATGCACTGCTGAAGATCATCCTGCGCCGCAGCTACGGGGCGGCACCCGCCTATGAGACGTGTGCGCTCGCGCCGGAGGATCCGGTGCCGGACGGGGCGGCGGCGTCGCTCTTCATCGGAGACGATGCGCTGGAGCTCTATCATCATCCGCCCTGCGGCATCCGTATCTACGATCTCGCGCACGAGTGGAAGCGCCTGACGGGCGCACGCATGGTGTTCGGGATCTGGGCGGCGGCGCGTTCGTTCGCGGCGGCCCATCCGGCGGAGCTCGCCATGGTGCATGGGCGGATTGCCGAGGCGTTCCGCCGCTGGGACGAGGCAAAGGATGCGGCGATCGCTGCGGTGCTCGCGGACGGGCGCTTTACGCGCGCCCAGCTGACGGCGTATCTCGGCAGCGCGGTTGTGTGGCATCTGGACGCGGAGACGCTCGCGGGACTGCGCCTCTTTTACCGGTATGCGGCGGAGGACGGGCTGATCGCCCGCGCGCCCGCGATCGAGCTGGCGGCAGTTTGACGCGGATTCCGCTTTATAGTAAAATATTCCCATAACGCAGCGACGAAACGAAGGGAGCGCGATCATAATGCAGATGTGGAAAATCCTTTTAGCGGCACGCGGTATTCTCTGGGCGGCACGTAAACTGAGGAAGCGGCAGCATTTCCGCCGCTGTCTCACGGCGGGGATTGCGCTCGCGGCGGCTGCTCCCCTCGCTGTCCATGCGCCCGCGGAGGCGGCACAGATCCTTGTGAAGGAGGGGATGCGCGGCGGCGCGGTGCGTCATGTGCAGGAGCTCCTCATCCAGGCCGGTTATCTGGACGGCGGGGCGGACGGCATTGCGGGCCCTCTGACGCGTGCGGCGATTGAACGATGCCAGCAGGATCACATGCTCGTTGTGGACGGCATCTGCGGCGAGGCGACCTATCGGGTGCTCTCGGGCGGCGCAGAGTACGATCCTGTCGCGCTCGGCATCACGGATGACCGCGGGTCGCAGGTGAGCCGCGGAAGCGGACGGTCAATCTACGTGTCGGCGACGGCGTACAGCGCATACGACCCGGGCAACAGCAACCGCACGGCAACGGGGACGCTCGTGCGTCATGGGGTGATCGCCGTTGATCCCTCAGTCATTCCGCTCGGCACGCGGGTCTTTATTCCCGGGTACGGCGAGGCCGTGGCAGAGGATGTCGGCTATGCAATCAAAGGCTATCGTATCGACGTTGCATTTGATTCGCATGCAGAAGCATTGATGTTCGGACGGCAGGATCTCGAAGTTTTTATCATGGAGTAGTGCAAAGCAGTTATGAATCTCTCTACGGAGCGGGCGAATGAATGGATTCGCCATGCGGCGGCGGCGGGCGTGTATTTCCTGACGCTCGTTGCGTGTTATATCAATATGGGGCAGGACATGGGAGCGGAGTATTTTCTCCCCGCGTTTGTCCCGTTCCTCGCGGTCCTCATGCTCGTGCAGTACGGCACGGGCGTTTCTCTCTTCTCGCGCGGCATGATCGGGGCGATGGTTCCCGGCGTGCTCTGGTGCGTGACGTTCCCGCTCCTCTATGCTTGGACGTATCAGCAGCCGTGGTACAGTTCTCTGATCTACTATGACTTCCTCATCGGGACGGCCAATATGCTCGTGCTCGCCGCACTCGGCGGCGTCCTCTTTCACCTCGGACACCGGCGGCTGACAGCGGCGCTGCTCGCCGTGCTCGGCTTCCTCATGGCCCTCATTCCGCTGACGCAGATCGCCTACTATATGACGGTCTGGCATGCCCTGAGTCCAGCCTCGTTGATGGCGCTCTATCTGACGAACTGGCACGAGGCGGGGGACTACATCGAGTCGACTGTGGGCATCGGGCCCGCAGCGGCCATTGTGCTCGGCCTTCTCGTGCTCGTTTATCTCTCGTACCGCAGCTATCTCGTGCTCAGCCGGCGCATCTATCCGAGCGCCGAGGGCTCGCGCATGGGCGCGCTTCTTGTCGTCATGCTCATCGCGGCGGCCGTGCACATTGCGCTCATTCCGGAGTGCTCGATCGCAGCGATTTACAAAGACGTGACAACGTATGTTGAAGAAACGCAGTCGTACAGTCTGAATCAGGGCGAGAGATATGCATCACTCATCATCGACATGGAGAATACGCTCGCTGCACGCGCGCCGGGCACGGTGATCTTCGTCATCGGCGAGTCTGCTTCGCGCGACTACATGCACTACTATACGCCGGGCTTCCCGTATGAGAATACGCCGTGGCTCGAGAGCATGGCGGAGCGCGACGGCTTCCTCATCTATCAGAACACCTACTCCGCATGGACGCAGACGGTTCCCGTCCTCGAGCGTGCGCTGACGGAGAAGAGCCAGTACAACGACAAGGAGTTCTTCGAATCGGCGTCGCTGATCGACGTGGCGAAGAAGATCGGTTATCATACGTACTGGTTCAGCAACCAGGGGCGCTACGGGCAGTTCGACAGCGCGATTACGATGGTCGCAAAGACGGCGGACACGGCGGAGTGGACGGACGATTCCTATACCTTTACGACGAAGTTTGATGAGAGCCTGCTCCCGTACCTCACGCGGATCGACCCGCATGCCAACAACTTCATCGTTCTGCATCTGATGGGCAGCCACATCTACTACAACAACCGCTATCCGGACGAATGGGCGAAGTTCGCCTCGGCCGACGGCGACTCGGTGATGACGAGCGCGCCGTCGTACGCGAACAGCATTCTCTACACGGATCACATTCTCGCGGAGATCTTTCATTATGCGGAGAAAAATCTGAACCTCCGCGCGATGGTCTATTTCTCCGATCACGGCGAGAATCTGAAGATCTCGCACAACCCCGATGTGTTCCGCTTCGACATGGTGCGCATCCCGTTCTTCATCTATCTCTCGCCGGAGTACCGCGCCGCGTTCCCGCACCGGACGGAGACGCTCGCTGCGCGCCGGGAGGCGTATTTCACGAACGATATGATGTACGATACGGTCTGTGGCCTCCTCGGAGCGCCGTCGAACCGCTATGATCCGCGGCAGGATTTCTCCAGTCCCTCGTACGGCTTTACGCGCGAGACGCTGACGACGATGCTCGGCACACACGCGCTCACCGAGGATGTCGAGCCGCCCGTGTACGCGGCGGGCGTGCCTGCGGAATCCGATGCGCAGATCAAATAGAGAGCTCCTTATCGGCCAACTTCATATGCTTCGAAGGAGGATCGGTCATGCATTTCTACTGCGAGCGATGCAAAAAGGAATACCCCGTCGCAACGCACGCCTATGCGTGTGAATGCGGCGGGCTTTTTCGCCTGTATCAGACTGCGATGGACGCGGAGGACCGCCATGAGGCGGTGACTCTCGGCGAGACGGAGACGCCGCTCCTGCCGCTCAAGGTGGACGGGCATCAATTCTTTTTCAAAATGGAGGACCGTCAGCCGACGGGCTCGTTCAAGGACCGCGGGGCGAAGCGCCTCATCGGCGAACTCGCGCATCTCGGCATCGATCACGTCGCCGTTGACTCTGCGGGCAACGCGGGCGCGGCGGTTGCGGCCTATGCGGCGGCGGCGGGAATCGCGTGCAGGGTCTATGTGCCCGACGATATCTCCGCCGAGCGCGCCAAGCAGATCGCGGCGTACGGCGCTGCGGTCATTCGCGTGCCGAACGGGCGTATGAACGCCGGCAGCACGGCGCGCGCGGAACTCGGCAGCGACTATTACGCCTCGCATATCTACAACCCGCTCTTTGCCGACGGCATCAAGAGTATGGCGCACGAGATCTATCGCCAGCTCGGCGATGCGGTGCCCGACTACATCTTCGTCCCCATTGGCAACGGATCGCTGCTGCTCGGGCTCTATCAGGGCTTTGTCGAGATCGGTCGGCTGCCGCATCTCGTCGGCGTGCAAAGCACGAAATGTGCGCCCGTCGTCGAGGCCTTCCACGGTCTGCCCGAGACCCCGCGCAAAAGTACAATCGCCGAGACCATCCGCGTGGGCGCGCCGCCGCGGATGGACGATATTTTGACAGCGCTGCGCCGCAGCGGCGGCGATGCTGTTGCCGTCGAGGACAGCGAGATCCTAAAGGGGGCAAAGACGCTCAACCACCGCGGCATCTATGCGGAGCTCACCGCCGCGGCAGGGCTTGCCGGGGCGCGTGCCTTCTTTGCGGACGGCATGCCCGACAACTACCGCGTCGTCATCCCCGTGCCCGGCAGCGGGCTGAAGCGGTAGTGCCATGCTGCACGCGATCATTGACATCGGCTCGAACACCATCCGCATGGCAGTCTACCAGATCGAGGGCCGACAGTTCACACTGCTCATGAAGCGCAAGCACACCGTCGGCCTCGCGGGCTATCTCGAGAGCGGCCGTCTCGTGCGCGCGGGGCTCGAAAAGACGGTGAAGATTCTGCATGGATTCATGGACTTCATCAATACGTTCCGCATCCCGCACGTCCATGCCTTTGCGACAGCGGCACTGCGCAGCGCCGTGAACAGCCGCGCGGCCGTCGGGGAGATCGCGCGGCGCACAGGGGTGCAGGTCCGCATCATCTCCGGCGATGAGGAGGCGATGTACGACTTCATCGGCGCGACGCAGAACATCACGCATGCAGACGGCATCATGATCGACATCGGCGGCGGCAGTACCGAGATTGTCTCTTTTGCGGGGCGTGCGATGCAGGGCAGGTGGAGCCTGCCGCTCGGCTCGCTCGCCATGAGCAAGGCACACGTGGCTGCGCTCCTGCCGACCCGGGAGGAATGCCGGACGATCGCCGCAGCGGTGCGGAGCGTGCTCGATGAGGCGCCCGCTGTGCGGAACCTGCGTGCGCGCCACATGGTCGGGATGGGCGGCGTCCTCAGCAGTGCGAGCCGTATGCATGCGCTGCTCCATCCGGAGGAGCCCCTGCGTCTCCTGCCCGCAGATGCACTGCCGCAGATGATTGCCATGTTCGGCAGCGGCAGACCGCTCACGGAGGCGGATACCGCCGTGCTACTGCGCGCCGCGCCCGACCGCCTCCACAACATCGTCCCCGGTATGATCATCGCCAGCGTTCTTGCCGAGACCTTTGCTGCCGCCGACATCCGGTACAGCGACTCCGGCGTGCGCGAGGGGTATATCTGGAAAGAGATCATCGGGGCGGAGCAGAGATGAACAGCCTGATTTGTAAAGATGGCATAATGACAAAGGAAAGACGGCGTATGTTATGAAACGCATCAAAAACGCCCGCTCATGAAGGTATGAACCTTCGTGGGCGGGCGTTTTCGTATATCAGTCAATTTTTATCTGTGCAAGCATGCGCAGCTGGTCGCGTCGGGCATAGATGACATTCAGGATGTAGACCCGCATAGTAAACTCTTCGACGCGGTAGTATATGACGAAGTTCTTCACAATGATTTTCCGGATTCCGCGCGAGTGCCAAGGCTCATCGTCGATGCATTTGCTGCGTTTCGGCAGTGTAGAGAGGTTTTTCATCTCCATATAGAGCATATCAAGATAAGCTCGCGCGGTATCAGGGGCAAGCAGAGCATCGGCAATATAGCTGCGCAGCCCGCTGAGATCATCCGCAGCATCGAGCGTTATGATGATTTCATACAAATCCATTCGAACCGAGGCCTCGTCTGAGCTCATCAAACACGTCATCAAGGGGCCTGCCTTCATCAGCAAGGCTTTGGTCGCAGCTGTGCTCGAGCTTTGCATTCAGCTCCGCAGCAGTCAAGGTGTCCAGTGTTTTTGGTTCCTTTACAGAGCCGACATCATTCAGATGCATCCGAAATGGGATACCGCGCTCCCGTACGAGGCGGGAGGTACACATCCGCAGATAGCTTGGCAGATCAATGCCGAGCGCCGTGCAGATATCCGCGGCTTCTGCGCGCTCCGATTCATCTATGTGAAATTGTACCAAGGTGTCCATAGAACTCACCTCCTGTTTGTTTCTAGTATATCATCAAGTAAAAACACATGCAATCATACAGAAGCCCCTCCGATATTCGATCGGAGGGGCGCCGTGTGTTATATGGAGACTCAGCCCTCGGTGTCGCCCATCCACTCTTCGGAGAAGACGGGAGCGTCCTTGACAAGGGCGACGATCTCCTGCCGCGTTGCCTCGATTTCCTCGGGCGAGAGGACGGAGGTGAGCGGTTTTGCCAGGAGGGTGCCGATGTATGCCATGTCCTCCTCATGCATGCCGCGTGTGGTCGGGTTGGTGGTGGAGAGCCGCAGTGCCTGGAGGAAAAGGCCGGAGCTCATCGTGGGGATGTTCTCGCGCATCGCGCGAATGTCGATCTGAGCGATGGCCTTGGATGCCTCCGCGAGATCGATGCCGGCCGCGGCAGAGGCGAGGACGAGATGTGTGTCCGTCCCGCCGCAGAGAACAGAGGCGCCGTGATCGGCAAGGGAGCGTGCGAGCACCTCGGCATTCTTTACCACCTGCTCCGCATAGCTGCGGAATCCGTCTGTGCCCGCCTCGCGCAGGACAACGCCGAGCGCGGCGAGGTGGTTCATGTGGAGTGCTTCATGCCCTGTATTGATGACCGCTGCATCCAGGCAGTCGGCAATCTCTTCTTTGCAGAGGACGACGGCACCGTCGGGCCCGCGGAGCGATCCGTTCGTGGAGAATGTCACAACATCCGCGAGCATCACGGGCGAGGGGATGACCCCTGCGGCGACGAGGCTGACGGACTGGCTGATGTCGACCCAGAGGTAGGCGTCGATGCCCTTGGCGATATCGTAGAGGATACGGTAGTCGATCGTCCGCGGGTAGCTGACAGGAGAGTAGATGATGAGCTTCGGCTTGACGCGCTCGGCCTGCTCGCGCACCGCGCCCCAGTCGACCTGCTGCGTTGCCGGGTCGATGCCGCAGTTTTCGAAGGTATAGGAGAGTCCTACGGCATGGTCCTGCTTGCGCAGGTTGAACGACAGGACCGTATCGCCGGGGTTGAGGAGCGCTTGGAACACGACGCGCGAGGCGGAGGCGATGCTCCCGAGACGGACGATGGCATGGTCGCTGTGAAAGAGTTCTTTTGCGCGTGCGCAGACAATGGAGGCGAGACGCAGGCCGAGGCTGGTTGCCTTGTTGCTGCGTTCATAGACGCTGTTCGTCAGGATGCTCCCCTCGAGGTACTTCGCAAACGGCGACATGGCGTTCATGTTCGGCAGGAGTGAGAGCGTGTAGCGCTGGCGCTGGCGCTCATCCTCGAGCAGCGTATAGATCTCGGGATCAAAGGCCTTCAGATGATTTGCAACTTCTTCTCTTTTCATGAACAACTCTCCTTCTGCAACTTCGGACAGAAAATATCATGGATGCGGCGCTGCCGCAATAAAGTCCTGTGCGCTTAGTATAGCACAATGCGGCGGTTTGGTCATCTGTTTTTGATGCTTCTGAATATTTTATGCTGAAAAAAGACGCGCCCCGAAGGACGCGTCTGTGCTTGTTCGAAAGAAAGACGGCTCAGTCGATTAGAACGGCCATACAAGCGGGATGACGACAAGGCAGACGATCAGCGAGATAAAGACAAGCGGAAGTCCGACCTTGACATAGTCCATGAATTTGAACTGACCAGGTCCAAGAACGAGCGTGTTCGGCGGCGTTGCAACCGGCGTCGTGAACGCGCAGGATCCTGCGATACCGATCGCCATGACGACCGGGTACGGCGAAACGCCGACGGACTGTGCGATCGAGATCGCGATCGGCGCGAGAAGCGCCGCTGCTGCCGTGTTGGACATGAACTGTGTCAGACCGCAGGAGAGTGCGAACATCGCCGCGACGATGACAACCGCAGAGGGTGCATCGCCCATGAGGCCGACAACGAAGTCAGCGATAACCTTGCCCGCGCCGCTCTTGTCCATTGCGCCTGCGAGCGGGAGCATACCTGCGAAGAGGAAGATCGTCGTCCAGTCAATGCCCTGGTATGCCTGCTTCTCATTGAGGCAGCCCGTGAGCACGCAGAGGAGACCGCCGATGATGGCAGACATCTGCATCGGGACGTTGATGTCCTTCTCGAGAACCATCGCGATGATAACGCCGACGAGGATCGCTGCGCAGATCATCATCTTGCGCGGATCCTTTACTTCCTCTTTCTTATCAGCTGCGCCCTCGGGCACAACAGCCATGTTCTGCGGGCAGAGCTTGCGGCCGACCGTGAGCATGTAGAGAACGCCGACGATCGAGAGAGGAACACCAATCCATGCAAACTCGAAGAAGCCGAACGGCGTGAGTCCGCTCGCGCCGAGCGTTGCGCTCATGAGGATGTTCGGCGGGGTGCCGACCATCGTGATCGTGCCGCCGACGTTTGCGGCGACGGCGAGACCCATGAGCTGGGGCCCAACCGGAACCTTTGCAGCTGCGCAGATCTGGACAACAACGGGCATGAGGCACGCGACGGTCGCCGTGTTCGAGGAGACCGCGGACAGAACGATTGTGATAAGCATGATTGCTGCCATCAGCGAGCGCTCATTTGTTCCAGACTTTTTAACAACAGCTATGCCGATTTTCTGCGCGACACCTGTTTGGAACATCGCCGCGCCGATGATGAACATACCTGCGAAGAGAACGACGGTGGAATTCGATAATCCTGCAAAAACCTCCTTCGGAGTCAAGACTCCCAACAACCCGAGCGAGATTGCCGCTCCAATTGCCGTGACTGCCAGCGGGATAAGCTCGGTAGCAAACAGGAACGCTGCTACTGCGAGAACCCCCAGTGTCACCATTGCTGCATCCATAGAAACATCTCCTATCATACAGTTCTTCTAGTTCCCGTTTTTAGGAAATACAGATAAATTCAGTCACATCATTTTGGCGCATCTTTTCCATCCCGCCTGCGCAGCCAATCCTCCGAGGAGCGAGAGCGTATAGCGCTGGCGTTCCTCCTCCAGCAGAGCATAGATCTCGGGGTCAAATGCCTTCAGATGATTTGCAACTTCTTCTCTTTTCCTGGGCGGTTCTCCTCTTACGTTTTCGCAAAAGATCATAGGAACAATGCGGCAGCTCCGCATGACAGACTGTATGCGTTTATTATAGCACAACGGAGCGCGTTGGTCACCCGATTTTGATGTTTCTGGGGATTTTTGCCGAGAGAATATTTTTGCGCAGTAAAAAACTCCGGCGGAGCGTCTGCGCCCCGCCGGAGGGATCGGGCGAGAGGTTATTCCTTGTGGAAGAGATTCTTGATGATGTTCATGCGTTCGCTCGCCGCATGTTCATGCACCTCATTCGTATCGGCCTCGGGGTAGAAGATGCTTGCCATGGCCTCCGTGTTGATCCACTCCTCGGAGAAGATGGGCTTGCCGATGATGAGCTTGGCGATGGCCGTGCGGATATCGTCCTCCTCGTGCGTGCTGATGCCGCCGGAGAGAACGCGCGCCAGCATTTGACCGACGAGGGTCATGTCCTCCTCCTTGAGACCGCGGGTCGTCGGATTCAGCGCGGAAAGGCGCAGGGCCGAGAGAACCATCTCCGAGCGCATCGTTGAAATGCGGTCGCGCTTTGTCTGCACGCCCATCCGCGCGAGCGCGTGCACCGCGTCTGTGGTATCTACGTTCGGCGCGGGCGCTGCCAGCACGAGATGGGTCTCGGTTCCGCCGCACAGGAGCGTTGCGCCGCGGCTCTCAAGCGAGGCTGCGAGCGCCTTGGCATTCCGCAGCACCTGCTCGCCGTAGGCACGGAATTTCGGCTGTGCCGCCGCGTGCAGGGCAAAGGCCAGCGCAGCAAGACGGTTCGCGTAGAGCGCGGTATGCCCGCTGTTGACGACGGCCGTATCCAGCTGGTCCGCCAGTTCCTTTTTGCAGAGGAGAACCGCACCCTCGGGGCCGCGCAGCGAATCGCCCGTCGGGAAACTCACGACATCGGCGAGCGGCACGGGGGAGGGGATGAGACCTGCTGCGATGAGGCCGACGCATTGACCGATGTCCACCCAGAGATAGGCGCCGACCTCGCGTGCGACGGCGGCGAGGCGCTGATAGTTCGGGATGCGCGGATAGCTGACCGGGGAGAAGATGATGAGCCGCGGTTTCAGCTCCTTTGCCATCGCCAGGACGGCATCCCAGTCGACCCGCTGCACCGCGGGGTCGATGCCGTAGTTCTCAAAGCGATAGTTCAGCCCCGCACAGTGTTCCTGTTTGCGCAGGTTGAACGAGAGCACGGTATCGCCGGGCTGCAGCAGACCGAGGAAAACTACGCGCGAAGCAGCGGCAATGTTCCCGAGCCGGACAATGGCGTGCTCGCTGTTAAAAAGCTCTGCGGCACGCGTGCGCGCGAGCTCCTCGGCTGCATTTCCGTGCCGCGCGCTGCAGCTCTCGATGCTGCTGCCTGCGAGCGGGCTCCCGACGAGATAGGCTGCCAGCGGAGACATGGCGTTGACTGTCGGGACCAGCGAGAGCATATTGCGCTGCCGCTGCACCTCATCCTGCAGGAGGCCAAAGACAGCCGGGTCAAACGCCTTCAGATGGTTGAGCAGTGTTTCTTTTTTCATGGAGCATCCTCCTCATCTGTCCGGGCCGTGCGGCACCTCCGCACGGCCAATAAAAAACAGGTGCGCCCCGGGATGGGGCGCACCTGTTCACGGTGAACCAACGTACTCTGTTTCCAGTTCGCATTGTTCACGGTCGAGCATTCTGAGAGGAGAACCGCTCAGCTGTTGCCGCTTATGTCTGACAGTTCCTTAGAACGGCCATACGATCGGGATAACGACCATGCAGAGGATCAGCGAGAGAATCGCAAGAGGCACGCCGACCTTGACATAGTCCATGAAGCGGAACTGACCGGGCCCGAGCACGAGCGTGTTCGGCGGGGTCGCAACCGGCGTCGTGAACGCGCAGGATGCGGCAATGCCGATCGCCATGATGACCGGATACGGCGAAGCGCCGATGGACTCTGCGATCGAGATGCCGATCGGAGCGAGCAGCGCCGCTGCCGCCGTGTTCGACATGAACTGCGTCAGACCGCATGAGAGAATGAACATCGCCGCGACGATGACGAGCGGCGAGGGAGCCTCGCCCATGAGGCCGACGACGAAGTCCGCGATGAGCTTGCCCGCGCCGCTGTGATCCATGGCGCTGGCGAGCGGGAGCATACCGGCAAAGAGGAAGATCGTCGTCCAGTCAATGCCCTGATATGCCTGCTTCTCGGAGAGGCAGCCCGTCAGCACGCAGGCGAGTGCGCCGATGATGGCAGACATCTGCATCGGGACGTGGATATCCTTCTCAAAGACCATCGCGACGATGACCGCGAGCAGGATTGCAAGGCAGACCATCATCTTCTTCTTGTCCTTCGGACCGTCCTCGCTCGCGGATTCTCCCTCTACCTTCACCATGTGGCGCGGGCAGAGCTTGTAGCCGACTGTGAGCATGTAGACGAGACCGAGGATGGAGAGCGGGACACCGATCCATGCGAACTCAAAGAATCCGAACGGGGTGAGCCCGCTTGCGCCGAGCGTTGCGCTCATGAGGATGTTCGGCGGGGTACCGATCATCGTGATCGTACCGCCGACATTTGCCGCGACAGCGAGTGCCATCAGCTGCGGCGACACGGGAACCTTTGCGGCCGCGCAGATCTGAATAACGACTGGCATGAGACAGGCGACCGTCGCCGTGTTCGAGGACACCGACGACAGGATGATCGTGATCAACATCAGGGCCGTCATCAGCGCGCGCTCGTTCGTGCCGGACTTCTTCACCACGGCAATCCCGATCCATTGGGCGAGTCCCGTTTGGAACATCGCCGCTCCGATGACGAACATGCCCGCGAAGAGCACGACGGTGGAGTTCGACAGCCCGGCAAAGACTTCCTTCGGCGTCAGAACACCCAGGAGGCCGAGTGCGACTGCCGCACCCATTGCCGTGACTGCGAGCGGGATGATCTCGGTGGCGAAGAAGATCGCCGCCACGGCGAGCACTCCCAGTGTCAGCGTTGCTGCATCCATAGAATACATCTCCTATCATATCAGTTCTTCTAGTTCCCGTTGTATATTTCGGAAACTTTCTTTCGACAGAATTCTTAATTCTCTCTCTTTTCTGGTTTTCCTGCTAGTTTTGGAGAAAAATTGCAATGAAATTTTTTTATAAAAGCGATAAACAAGAGTAATTTGCGTGAAAATTGCGCGTGCTTCCGATCAATACGGAAATTATTCTGCCGAAGATGCGGCAATTATTTTATGGATGCGAGATGGATCGGGATGCGCAGATGCGGTGTAAAATTGGTTGACAAATATATTTCCATTTCATTATACTGCAATAGCAATTAAAGTCAAATGGACTTCATCAGCAGACTCGGTGCCCGAACGGGCATGAAGGCAGGTTTTTGTGTGGAAAAGCCCCGTCTCATCTCGGACGGGGTTTTTGTAATGACGCATGGGAATGTGCGGTGTATTTTGCCGCGCTCGGAGGAGAGCCTCTATCTCCCAATGCCGCGCACGACGGCGATGAATCCCTCATCCCCTCGGCCTGCCTGCCGGGGGCATGCGGAGCATGGCGGAAGGGGCGAAAAGAGCGGCTGCTGGATGAAGAAACTCTTTGTGCAGCAGCCGCTTTTGCCGTTCCTAAATGCAGAGAAAGGAGCTCTCTATGCGATATCTGCGCGCGCTCGTCCTGCTCATATTTTTGCTTGCGCTTGCGGGCTGCGGGCAGAGCATTGAGGAACGGACGGAGGGGACAAGCGCCGCGGCGGACGATACGATCGTCCTCGCGGCGTATCGCCCGCTCGCTCCGGGCGTGCATGACAGCTACTACTGCAGCCGGATCCTCGGCGTCTGGGAACCGCTCATCACGGCGGATGAGGAGACGGGCGCCCCTGCGCCGTGCCTCGCCGTGTCCTGGGAGATGCTGGACGACGGACGCGTGTGGGTATTCCATCTGCGGCAGGGGGTGCGTTTTCATGACGGGACGCCCTTCACGGCGCAGGCGGTTGCGGACAATATCGCGTGGATGGGCAAGGGGGCGCCTTTGAGCATTTTCTACTCCCGCAGCCGCAAGAACTACTATCCGAATCTCGTCCGCGTGGAGCCTCTCGACGAGCTGACGGTGCGGATGACCTTTGCCAAGCCGAACGTCAATCAGCTCTACAATATGATGAATTTCGGCAGCCCGATCTATGCCCCCTCGTGCCTTGCGGACGACGGCTCGTTCACGGGGACCGCACGCGGGACGGGGCCGTTCCGCATCGCGGAGAATGTGCAGGATCGCTATGTCGTTCTTGAGCGCAACGAGGATTACTACGGGGAAAAGGCGCGTGCGCGCCGCATCCTGATCCGCACCATCCCGAGCCCCGATGTCCGCTTTGCCGCGCTCAAGGCGGAGGAGATCATGGGCGTGCTGGACGTCAGCGCGATGCCGCCGGTGCTGGCGGATGAGCTGGCGCAGGACGAGCGGTTCGCCGTCTCGGTCAGCCGTTCGATCATGGTGCGCTATCTGGCGTTGAACGGGACGCGGCCGCCGTTCAACGATGTCCGCATGCGGCGCGCTGTGAGTCTCCTGCTCGACCGCCGCCTGCTCGCGGATGCGCTCTATCTCGGCTATGCAGTGCCGACGACGAATCTGCTGAGCATCTCCAGTCCGTTCTACAAGGAGTTCCCCGCCGCACGGGACGTGGCGGAGGCAAAGCGGCTCGCGCATGAGGTACTCGGCGATGCGCGGCAGGAGATTGTCTACTGTGTGAACGGCGCGGACCCGATCGCCAAGGGCGAGGCGGAGCTGATTGCATACTGGCTCGCAGACATCGGCCTCGATGTGCGCATCGAGGCGCTCGAGGCGCCGATGCTGACGGCGCGGATGCGGCGCGGGGACTACGACATCGCGCGCAGCCAGCAGGGTCTGCCGAACGGCGATCCGCTCTATGTGTTCAAGGGCTTTTTCGCGCCGAACGGGCCGCGGAACAAGGCGCTGTCGCTCGGCTACGACAATCCGGAGGTGAACGCGCTCCTCGCGGAGCTCGATACCGCGGCGGACGAGGGGAGACGGCGGGCGCTCTTTGATCGGCTGCAGGAGATCGGCGTGGAGGAACAGCCGGTCGTCCCGCTCTATTTTGATGAAAACATTGTGGTCTACAATGCGGCGCGCCTGACGGGATACCGGGCGCTGCGCTACGGGGTGTCGCTGGCGGAGGTGGCGTGGAGATGAATGCGGTGCAGCGCTATATCTGCGGGCGGCTTGCAAGCGCTCTGCCGGTGCTCTTCGGCGTCAGTCTGCTCGCGTTTGGCCTCGGCCAGCTCTCACCGGGCGATCCGGCAGAGATTATGCTGGAGGGGACGGGGATGGGCATGCCGTCCGCCGAGGAGGTCGCTGCGCTGCGCTCCTATCTCGGTCTGGATCAGCCGTGGTACGCGCAGTACGGGCTGTGGCTGCGGCGCCTCCTGCACGGGGACGGCGGCATGTCCTACCATCTGGGGATGCCGGTCTTCACGGCGCTCCTCGACCGGCTGCCTGTGACGGCGGTGCTCGCTGCGGCGGCTCTCGTATGGGCGGTGGTCGGCGGCATCGGGCTCGGCCTCGCGATGGCCTACCTGCGCGGGACGATGTGGGAGCAGATGGTGCGCGGCGCAACGCAGGTCATGCTGGCGGCGCCGTCGTTCCTCACGGCGATCCTGCTCATCCTGGTCTTCGGCGTGTGGCTCCATATCCTGCCGACGAACGGCGTGGAGTCCGCGGCGGGCTACGTTCTGCCGTCGCTCGCGCTCGCGCTTGTGACGCTCGCGATGACGGCGCAGCTGCTCGACAGTCAGCTGCGCGGCGCCCTCTCGTCCTTTTACGCGCGCGTTGCACGCCTGCGCGGTCTCAGCGAAGGCCGCGTACTCCTCGTCTATGCGCTGCCGAACGCAATGCTCCCCGTGGCCGCGATGCTGGGGAATTTCTTCGCAGCTGTGCTCGGCGGAGCGATCGTCGTGGAGACGGTCTTTGCTCTGCCGGGCATCGGCTCGCTCGCGCTCGACGCGATCCACTACCGCGACTATCCGCTGCTGCAGGGGTATGTGCTGTTCCTGGGAGCGATCTATGTGCTCGTGACCCTCGCGGTCGATCTCCTGCTCGCACGCATGGACCCACGCATCCTGCCGGGAGGTGAGCGGTGATGGAGCGCTGGATGGGCTGCGCTGCCGTGCTCGTACTCGCGGGGATTGTCCTCTCCGGCATATTTGCCCCGCAGCTGGCGCCGATGAATCCGTTCGAGCCGAATATGGCGATCCGCCTGCAGGGACCAACGGCGGCACATCTTCTCGGCACGGATGCACTCGGGCGCGATCTCCTGAGCCGGATGCTCTACGGCGGGCGCAGTGCGATCCTGCTCTCTCTGGTCTCGACGGTGCTGGCGCTCGGCATCGGGACGATTGTGGGCGTGCTCGCGGGATATTTCGGCGGGCGGACGGATGCCGTTCTGACGATGGTCAGCAATGTGTTCCAGGGGATCCCGGGCATCAGTTTCATGGTGGCCGTCGCGGGCTTTGTCGGACCCGGCGCTGCGGGCCTATTGCTCGCGCTCGTTGCGGGCTCGTGGGCGGGGTTCTCGCGCATCGTGCGTGCGGAGGTCATGGGGCTCTCTGCGCAGCCCTATGTAGAGAATCTGCGTGTGCTCGGCTGCAGCGATAGACGGATGATCCTCCGGCACATTCTGCCGGCGCTCGGCGGGACGCTGCTCGTGCTCGGTTCGCTGCGGCTCGGGCGCGGGGTGCTTGCGATCGCGGGGCTGAGTTTCCTCGGCCTCGGAGTGCAGCCGCCGACGCCGGACTGGAGCACGATGATCAGCGACGCGATGCTCTACTACCGTCAGGCGCCGCATCTCATCATCGTGCCGGGCGCGGCGCTTGTCCTGCTCGTGGGGGCGCTCAATACGGTCGGGCAGATGCTGCGCCGCCGCTTCGATATACATCAGGAGGTGCGCGGATGAGGGGGCAGCAGCATGCGTTTGCCGTGCACGGACTCACTGTGCGCTATTCGGACGGCGCGGGCGGCATATCCGCGCTCGATCATGTGGATGCTGTGTTCCCCGCGGGGGGCGTGACGGCGATCATCGGAGAGAGCGGCAGCGGGAAATCGACGCTCGGACAGGCGCTTTTCGGCGCACTGCCTCCGGGAGCCGCAGTCGAGGGACAAGTGCTGTTCGGCGCTGCGGACGTGACCGCGCTCGGACAGGAGGAGCTGCGCCGCCGTTACTGGGGCAAACAATGGGGCATCGTACCGCAGCTGCCGCGGGCCGCACTGAGCCCGGTGCACCGCATCGGGCGGCAGATGGCGGATGTGCGGCGCGGAGCGGGACGCCCCGCATGGGACGAGGCGCAGTATGCGGCGCTCCTTGCGCGGTTCGGCTTTGACGATCCGCAGCGGGTGCTGCGTTCCTATCCGCATGAGCTCTCGGGCGGAATGCTGCAGCGCGTGCTCTGTGCGATGGCGGACGCAGGCGAGCCGCAGTGGATTCTCGCGGACGAGCCGACGAAGGGGCTGGATCCTGCCGTCTGGCAGATGGCTGCCGATAATCTGCGCCGCCTGTGTGCGTGCGGAAGGGTATCCCTCCTCCTCATCACGCACGATATCCCGCTCGCCGCGCAGCTGGCCGACCGTGTCGTCGTCATGCGGGCGGGGCGGATTGTGGAGCAGGGGACGGATGTGTGGGCGCATCCCGCGCACCCGTACACGAAGGCGTATTTCCGGGCGCAGCCGCAGTTCCTGGCGCATGAAAAAAGGACAGGCAACGAACGCAAACCTGCACCGGCGGAGGAATCCCCCCGCAGCCCTGCCGTACTCGAGGCGCGCGCGGTGACGAAGAGTATGTGCGGCCATGCGGCGGATGAGCCTCTGCGCATTCTGGATGCGTGCAGTCTCGTCGTTGCCGAGGGACGCACCATCGGACTCGAGGGGCGCAGCGGTGCGGGCAAGAGTACGCTCGTGCGCATCCTGCTCGGGCTCATTCCCGCGGACGGCGGCGCGGTTCTGTGGGAGGGACGCGATCTGACGATGCTTTCGCGTGCGGAGATGCGGGCCTTTCGCCGGAGTGTGCAGCTCGTTGCGCAGAATCCGGAGCAGGCATTCGACCCGCGCTGCACAATGGAGGAGAGTCTGCGGGAGGTTTTTGCGATTCATCCGTCCCTGCTCGATGAGGGCGGCTCTGCGAAAGAACAGATCGCAGCGGAACTGCGCGCCGTGGAACTGACCGCGCACGTTTTGGGGCGGCGGCCGCACGAGCTCTCGGGCGGCGAACTGCAGCGCGCGGCGATCGCACGGGCGCTGCTCACAAAGCCGCGGATCCTGCTCCTCGATGAGCCGACGACCATGCTCGATGTCTCTATTCAAGAGCAGATTCTGCGCCTGTTCCTGCGGCTGCGGGCGGAGCGCCGCCTCGGCATGCTGCTCATCTCGCACGACCGCGCGCTGCTCACCTGTTTTGCCGATGAAATTCATACGTTGGACGCGGGGAGGGTGCAGTAGACATCGGACTGCAAAGATCTGAACAAGGCGGAGGCGCCCGCGCGGACACGATTCGACATCGGCGCGCCGGTCTCGGCGTGTTCGGCGCTGGTCTCGATGCAACAGAGGTCCTGTTTGAAGTGGAGCAGGGCGGAAAATGGTCCGCGGAAATGCGGGGCTTTCGCCGGGCTGCAGATTCGTGTAGAATGGAGAAAAAGGATGGACAGGAGGAACTGCGATGAAGATTGTTGTACTCGACGGGTATACGGAGAATCCGGGCGACATCAGCTGGGCGCCGCTCGAGGCCCTCGGTGATGTGACGGTCTATGACCGCACCTCCTATGCGGAGTCGCCGCTGATCGCCGAGCGCATCGGCACTGCGGAGATCGCCGTGACGAACAAGACGCCGCTCACGCGTGCGGTGATCGATGCCTGTCCGAACCTGCGTGCGATTGCCGTGCTCGCGACGGGATACAATGTCGTGGATACGGTGTATGCGCGCACAAAGGGGATCCCTGTCATGAATGTGCCGGCCTATGGTACGGACAATACAGCGCAATATGCTGTCGCTCTGCTTCTCGAGGCGTGCTCGCACGTCGGGCTGCATGATCGCTCGGTGCATGCGGGAGAGTGGACCGAGAGCGCGGACTTTTGCTACTGGAAATGCCCGCTGATCGAGGTCAGCGGCAAGACGGCAGGCATCATCGGATTCGGCCGGATCGGGATGGCGGTCGCACGTGTCCTGCGCGCGATGAATGTCCGCGTTCTCGCGTACAGCCGCTCGGAGCGTGCGGAGGGACGGGCGCTTGCAGACTATGTGCCGCTGGATGGGCTCATCGGATCGTCGGACTTTATCTTTCTGCACTGTCCGCTGACGCCGGAGACGGAGGGGCTGATCAATGCCGCGCGGATTTCGCAGATGAAGGACGGCGTGATCATTGTCAACAACGGGCGCGGGCCGCTCATCGTCGAGTCCGATCTCGCCGCGGCGCTCGCGTGCGGGAAGGTCGGCTGTGCTGCGGTGGACGTGGCATCGACGGAGCCGATCCGCGCGGACAATCCGCTCCTTCATGCGCCGAACTGCATCATCACGCCGCACATCTCATGGGCGACGAAGGAGGCGCGCGAGCGGATCATGCAGACGACGGCGGACAACGTGAAGTCGTTTATGGCAGGGAAGCCCGCGCATGTCGTGAATTAACCCCAAAGAAACAAGCGGTTTCGGAAAGATGACGGCAAGGACGTTTTTCCCGTCTCCTCACAGCAGGAAGAAAGCAGCTTGGCAGGCACGAAGTTCGGACGGTGAAATCTGTGCTATAATAAGTAAACGATACAGGAAAGGAGAGCGATGATCATGAATCTGCGCAGCGATGCCGACGGCATCATCGAGGAGGCCCTGGCGGCAATCCTGCCGGACGCGGCAGTGCAGAAGGCGCTGCATGGACATCGGTTCGCCGGAGGGCGCATTGTGCTCGCCGCGGTCGGCAAGGCGGCGTGGCAGATGGCGCGTGCGGCGGCGGACGTGCTCGGGGAGCGCATCGACCGCGGGATTGTGATTACGAAATACGATCATGTGATGGGCGATCTCCCGCGCATTTCCTGCATGGAGGCGGGACACCCCGTGCCGGACGAGAACTCGTTCGCGGCGACGGAGGAGGTGCTCCGCCTCACGGCAGATCTGACGGCGGAGGACACGGTGCTCTTTCTCCTCTCGGGCGGCGGGAGCGCGCTCTTTGAAAAGCCGCTGATCCCCGCAGAGGAGCTGATGGATCTCACGCATCAGCTGCTTGCCTCCGGGGCGGACATCGTGGAGATGAACACACTCAGGAAGCGCATGAGCGCGGTGAAGGGCGGCCGGTTCGCGGAACACTGCGCGCCCGCGCAGGTATTCTCGATCGTGCTCAGCGACATCCTCGGCGATCCGCTCGATATGATCGCCTCGGGCCCCGCACATCCCGATGCCTCGACGGCGGAGGACGCGCATCGGGTCGCGGCGAAATACGGCCTCCGTCTCTCTCCTGCTGCGCGGGCGCTCTTGGATGAACCGCTGCCTGCGGTGCTGCCGAATGTCACGACGGTGATCACGGGCAGCGTGCGCGAGTTCTGCGCGGCGGCCGCAGCTGCTGCGCAGAGGCGCGGTTATACGCCGATCCTCCTGACGGATCAGCTGAACTCGGAGGCGCGCGAGGCAGGGCGGTTCCTCGCGGCGATTGCGCGCAGCCATGCGGAGGACGGTTCGCTTGCCTACATTGCGGGCGGCGAGACTGTCGTGCAGGTAAAGGGGAAGGGGCGCGGCGGGCGCAATCAGGAGCTCGCGCTCGCGGCGGCAGAGGGCATCGCGGGCCTTTCGAACGTCGCCGTGTTCAGCGTCGGCAGCGACGGGACGGACGGCCCGACGGATGCGGCGGGCGGCTACGTCGACGGCATGACGACGGCGGCGCTTGCACGCGCGGGAAAGAGCGCGGCAGAGGCGCTCGCTGAGAATGATGCCTACCCTGCGCTGAACTCCGTGGGCGGACTCATCATCACGGGGCCGACGGGAACGAATGTGAACGATGCCGCGGTCGTGCTCATCCGCAGTAAAGGATAAATCAGAGAAGGGAGCATCCATGACCCCGTTTGAGGAGATCCTGGCAGTGCGCGCGGCAGAGGCAGGCCTTGCGCTGACGGCTGTGCAGATCGAACAGTTCGCCGTCTACAACCGTCTGCTCATCGGGTGGAACGAGCGCATGAATCTCACGGCTCTGACGGCGCCCGAGGATGTTGCGGTGAAGCATATCATCGACAGCCTGACGGCGTATGATGAGAAGCTCTTTGCACCCGCACGCACGCTCATCGATGTCGGGACAGGCGCGGGCCTGCCCGGGATCCCGCTCGCGGTCTATGCACCAAAGATAGAGGTGACGCTGATGGATGCGCTCGGCAAACGCGTGAAATTCCTCACGGAAGCGGCGGCGGCAATGGGGCTCCGGAATGTGCGCTGCATCCACGCGCGCGCAGAGGAGGCAGCGCGCCGGCCGGAGCACCGCGCGCGCTATGACATCGCCGTGAGCAGAGCCGTCGCACGTCTGCCGGTGCTGCTCGAGTATACGCTGCCGTTCGTGCGCACGGGAGGAACGCTGCTCGCGCTCAAGGGGCGCGCCTATGCCGCCGAGCAGGCGGAGGGGAAACGCGCGGCGGAGATCCTCGGCGGCGGTGCGATCAGTGCACGCCCCGTGCGGCTCCCCGGCCTCGATGATGTACGTGCGATTCTCGCCGTGACGAAGGAGCGCCTGACGCCGAAGGGGTATCCGCGGCGCGCGGGTCTGCCGGAGCGTGCGCCGCTGAAATAATTTCCCCGTACAAAAGGGTTTCGGACGTTCATGTCGAAGATTATTCAGGTCAAAGAAGATGTGTTTGCTGTACCGTTTTTCCGCAAAGGCGCGTTCAGGGGGATCGATGCGCGGCAGCCGGACACCGGATGCAGGAAGTTTTTCGATAGGGGGATAACGAGATGAAACGATGGAGAGGTCTCGCGGCCGGCGCGGTCATGCTGCTCGTATTTGCCGCACCGCCTGCAGAGACGGCGGCGCAGCCCGATGCGGCGGTCACGACGGAGCAGCAGGCCGACGCCAAGGCCCAGCGAAGCGCCGACCGCGCGGCGGCAAAGGCGGAGAAAAAGGCCGCGCGCGCCGCAAAGAAGGCGGAGGCGAAGCGCGAAAAGAAGGCGCGCTATAAGACGCTGTTTACGGACAACGGGTTCACCTACTATTTGGACTCCAAGAACTCCCGGTGGGTGCCGCGGCCGAACAGCGGCTCAGAGCGCATGATTGAGGCATGGGTTCGTCTGGTCGAGAACACGGAGGGGAATACCGCAGAGGGGAGCACGGATGCCCGCCCGAGCAAGTACTTTTTGGAGCACTACTACATCAGCCCGCAGCGGCGCGAGATCATGTTCATCTCGGAGCTCGAGGTAACGGGCCGCCCCGAGAACGCGATCAAGGAGCGCCCCTATGAAAACGCCAACTGGGAGAAACTCGTCCCCGGATCGATCGAGGACGACCTGTTCGATGCGATTGTCGCAAAGATGAAACAGGCGCCTGGGGAGCGCTCCGGCGTCCTGAGCGGCACGAGCGGAATGAGCCTGCGTGATATGCTCGAGGAGTTCGGCCGGATCTCCCTCTGATCGGGAGATACAGGCGGTCTTTATCACTTCCGCAAATGCGCATGCGACGGATGGGCATGCCGCTCAATCATATATCATTGTACAGAACTGCCGCAGAGAAAAATCTGCGGCTTTTTTTCGTATCGGCGCGATGGGTGAGCTGATCGGGCGGAGAAAAAGACCGCGACGGCGCCATTTTCATCTCCATCGCGCTGATAGGCAATTTGCGGCGTACATATGTTCTCGATATACTCTCTTTCAGAATACAGTTGTCTGAAGGAGGAAGATTGAATGAATCGGAACGAATATCCGCCGCTCACGAAGGCAGAGGAGGACGCCCTGATCGCGCGTGCGGTGCATGGAGATGCGCAGGCAGCGGCGGAGATGAACGCGCGCTATCGCGGGCTGATCATCCGGGAATCCCGCGCCTCGTATCTGCGGAATGCGGCTCTTTCGGCCGATGCGGAAAATATTGCGGCGCTCGCCTTCGTCGAGGCGCTGCACGACTACGACCCGCAGCACGGCGCACCGTTTGCGGCCTTCGCCAAGACGCGCATTCACACGGCACTCTACACGGAGTTTCGCCGTGAGCGGCGCCTCTGGGAGCGTACCAGCCATCCCGAACAGGATGCTGAGGGCCGCGATGTGTGGGAGCGCTGCGGCGGAACGGACGAGCCGACGGCATGCGCGGATCTGCGCCTTCTTGTGCGCGGCATTCTCGCACGCGCGATACACCGGCTCACAGAGCGGGAGAAGAAGATCCTGTCCCTTCACTATTTCAGCGATCTTACCCTGCGCCGCATCGCTGCCCTGCTCGGCACATCCGCCGGGGCAGTGAGCAAGAGCAAGGCGAACCTTCTGCGAAAACTGCGCGCGGGAGCGGATGCAGCTCTTGCAACGCCGTGTGAAATATGATATCCTAAGAAAAAGCATCGAACTTGTAAAGGAGATGTCATACATGGCACAGACCAGCATCAGCATCCGCATGGACGCTGACCTCAAGAAGAACTTTGAGAATTTCTGCGGCGCCGTCGGCATGAATATGTCCACGGCGATCAATATGTTCGCGATCGCCTGCGTACGCGCGCAGAAGGTTCCGTTCGAGATCTCTGCGCAGCGTGCGCTGCCGGGTGAGTCGCTCGGGCTCTTTGCGGATACGGTGTGGAGTCCGGAGGAAAGCTGACCAAACAACACTCCACGGCGGCGGGGGACAGCAGCGAAAGGGGCGTCTTGCATGAGGGCGCCTCGTTTCTTCTGCGAAACGCGCTTTCCATCGGAGGCGCACAGACGGCGGGCCCGATCGGGCGCGTTATTTTTTTGCACTTTTTTCGGATGTGTGGCTTCTGCAACGGAATTGGGGATAATTCTCAACTATACTGACGGAATAGATGAATAGTTGCTTTTAATGATATAGATGGGAGTGATTCCGATGGCAGAAGAGAAGAAGCCTGAGATGGGACATGAGTTCCTCGCGCGGCTCGGCAAGACCCGCCTGCGTCCGGGCGGACGCGAGGCGACGGAGTGGCTGCTCGGACACGTAGACTTTACGGCGGATACGCGCGTGCTCGAGGTCGCCTGCAATATGGGGACGACGATGATCGCGCTCGCGGAGGCACACGGCTGCCGCATTACGGGGCTGGATATGAATCCCGCGGCGCTTGCGAAGGCGCGTGCAAACATTGCGAAGAACGGCATGGAGGATGTGATCGACGTGGTCGAGGGCAACGCGATGGCGCTGCCGTTCCCCGACGAGAGCTTTGACGTCGTCATCAACGAGGCGATGCTCACGATGCTGCCGCGCGAAAACAAGAAAAAGGCGATTGCCGAATACTTCCGCGTGCTGAAGCCGGGCGGAACCCTCCTCACGCATGATGTCGCTCTGCGGGTTTCGAACGAAGAACAGGCGGGGGAATTGCGGGCGGGCATCTCGCGCGCGATCAATGTGAACGTCGACCCGCTCCCGCAGGAGATGTGGGAGCGTCTCTTCCACGATGCGGGCTTTGCGACAGAGGTGCAGACGGGCGACATGACCCTCCTCGATCCGGCGGGACTCGTACGCGACGAAGGGTTCGACGGCGCGATGAAGATCATCCGCAACGGACTGCGTACGGAGAACATCGATCGCTTCCGCAGGATGTTCAACTTCTTCTTCGATCACAACAAGGAGTTCTCCTATATCGCCGTCGTGAGCAGAAAGTAGACGGCGCACATTCTGCCCTTCAGGAGAGCGGGCGAAGGATGCCGCGATCGGTCGGGGCTGAGATTTCTGCATAAGCGTGCCCGCACGGGGGAACGAGAACGGAACCGCATAAAAAAGAGCACCTGCGAGGGAAAAACCTGCGGCAGGTGCTTTTCTTTGCGCGGACGGCATAAAGAACAATAAATAGATATAAATAACGATAAAGCGACAGAAATTAAGAAAAATAATCCAACCCATGCACGGCATTCAGGGCGTGCCGCTCCCGAATCCATGCTTTGAGGCGCGCGGGATCACCGTTCAGGACGAGTTCGTCCGGGAAATCCGTCTCTGCGAGGATGGCGCGCGTATAGCCGTGTTCGCCGACATCGATGTCGATGTGCGCGTCGCTGCCCATGATGATATGCGCGCTGTGGCGCCGGCAGGCAGCGAGCAGATCGCGCGCGAGGAGATCCGAGCCGGGACGGCTGCCGCCGGGGTTGTGCGAGGAGTTGTTCGCCTCGATGAGGATGTGCTGCGCTGCGGCCGCACGGGCGAGCGCATCGAAGTCGATCGGGTAGACGGGATTGTCGGGGTGCCCGATGATGGTGACATAGGGATTCTCCATCGCGCCGAGGAGGGCGGCGGTATTTTCCTCCTGCGAACCCGGAGCGATGACGAGATCGTGCAGGCTCGCAATGGCGTAGTGGAGTTTTTTCAGCGCCTTTTCCGGCAGGTCAACCGCGCCCGTGTGGTCCAGGACGTTCAGCTCCGCGCCCATGATGAGGTCGATGCCGTAGGCGGCGGGGCGGATGACCTTGAAGTTGTGGAAGTACAGTTCGTGAAAGGTGCCGGGCAGCGCGGGCGCATGGTCGGAGATGCCGAGGAGCGCGAGCCCCTTTTCCTTCGCCGCTGCCGCCATTTCCCGGATGGTGCTGTACGCGTGCATGCTGGCGATCGTATGCGTGTGGATGTCGATGATGTCGGTCATGGGAGGCCTTTCTAAAAAGCGTGCAGAGTTCGGGCACATGCCGTGCCCTTTTCTCGGAAGGGAGCATGGCATCTTTTTTGAGAGGGGGATGTCTGTATTATAGCGTCAGCGCGCGAAGAAAAGCAATGGATCTCCGCACGAAAATACCCCGCAGCAAACGCCGCGGGGTATCTTTGCATATGCTCTCAGAGCTTGAATTTGCTCGTGGTGTTCTGCAGGTCGGTCGCAAGTGTTGCCAGCGACTGCGAGGCGGAGGCGATCTCTTCGCTCGAGGCGGACTGCGACTCGGACGAGGAGGAGATGTTCTGCATGTTCTCTGCCGTGGCCTGGCTGATCTCGTGAACCGTGTCTGCGGACGCGACGACGCGCTCCGTGCCCTTGGCGACGGTCTGCATGGAGGCGTTGATGTCTGCCATCTGTTCCTTGATCCCGTCGACCATGCGCATGATGCTCTCGAACTGCGCGCCGACCTCGTGGATGGCGCTCGTGCCCGCCTGCACCTCGGTCGTTCCGCTCTGCATGGCGGCGACGGCCTGCTCCGTGTCATGCTGGACGCTGCTGATGCGCTCCTTGATCTGCTCGGCTGCTTCGCGCGACTGCTCAGCGAGCTTGCGGACCTCCTCGGCGACGACGGCAAAGCCGCGCCCCGTCTCGCCTGCGCGCGCTGCCTCGATGGCTGCGTTGAGGGCGAGGAGGTTCGTCTGCTCGGCGATGGCGGAGATGGTCTCGACGATCTCGCCGATCTGCTTGGAGCTCTCTCCGAGCTTCTCGACGACCTCCGCGGAGCGCAGGACGCTCTGTTCGATGCCGCTCATCTTCGTCATGGCGTCGTTCATCAGAGCCTCGCCGCGTGCGGCGGCGTCTGCCGTCTGGACGGAACTGTCGGCAACCTGTGCTGCCTTGTCTGTCATGCGCTCGATGTCGTTCGAGACTTCGCCGATGTTCTTCTTTGCATCGGCGAGACTCTCGAGCTGCTGGTCCGTGCCGTTGGCAACGACGGTGACGGTGCCCGCGATCTCAGTCGCAGAGTCTGCCATCTGGTGCGCGCCTGCGGTGAGCTGCTCGGAGGCTGCGGCGAGCTGTTCGGCGGTGCCTGCAACCTGGCGGATGACGTCGCGGATGCTCTTCATCATTGCGTTGAAATTCGCGGCGAGCTGTCCGAGTTCATCCTGCGAGGTGACGGGGATGTCGGGCAGGTTCAGCTCGCCCTTTGCGAGTGCCCCGACGTGGTTCATGAGGCGCTCGGTCGCGCCGGTGATCGTCGCGGCAAAGCGCAGGAGGGCGAAGATGATGCCTGCGACGAGCAGAACGCCGAGAATGGTCAGCCCTGCGTAGGTGACCTTGAGGCTGTTCAGCTGTGCAAAGGCGACGCTCTCCGGTACGGCAATCCCGATGATCCAGCCGGTGGAGGGAACGGTCGCGTAGGCGACGATCTGTTTCTCGCCGTCCTTTTCCGTGGCGAAGTAGCCATTCTTCTTCTGCTGCATCTCAGAGAAGCGGCCCTTCAGCAAGGGGGTCTCGTCCGCCTTATGCATCGCTTCTCCCTCGGAGGAGGCGATGATGAGGCCGTTCTTGTCGATGATGATACCCGAGCCCTGCCCATGGTACTTCAGATTGGCAACGCGCGCGGCGAGCGTGTCGAGGGTGATGTCTGAGCAGACGGCGCCTGCAAATGCCCCGTTTTTCCCGTTGTAGGGAGCGGAAACGGAAACCACCATCTTTTTCGATACAGCATCCTGATAGACCTCGGTAAAGACCGCCTTGCCCGCGGCCTTGCCCTCCTTGTACCAGTCGCGCCCGCGCGGGTCGATCGCCGAGATATCGCCGTCATTCCAGCTGATGAAGCGGCCGTCCTCTGCGCCGTAGGCGAGGTCGAGGATGTCCTTGTCATCGGAGGCAAGACTCATCATCTCGCGGTCCATCGAGACGGGACTGCCGTCGTATGCCGCGAGCAGATTCGCGGCGCTCACGGCCTGCTGCTTCTTCTGAACGAGCCAGCCGTCGATGGAGGCGGCTTCGACATTGAGAAGCGCTCCGATCTCGTTCGATGTGCTCTCCGTGAGCGTGTCCTGCGCTTTGTAGTAGCCGATGCCGCAGATCGCCGCAACAAGGACTGCCATGAGCGTGCCCATCAGGAGCAGTTTTTGTTTGATGCCCAAAATTTCGCTTCCTTTCAATGAGAGATCTCTAAAGATAGTTTATATTTTATACGCTTTTCTCCAAAGAATCAAGCGGCTTTCTTATGCTGATGCAATTTACCGGAACTTATTGAAAGGAAGATGCCGGCATGTTTTGAAACGGTGATGATTGCGCTTCACGTTCGGATGTGATAGGATAGATCGGTATCTTATTTATGCGCTGCGGAGAGCTAAGGAATCGCTGTATTTATCGGTGCTTCCATGTGCCTCTGACAGCAGGAATTTCATAGGAGGTTTCATCATGCAGGATGAAAAAAAGGCCGCGGACGCCATCGCTCGTGAGGCGAGGCGTACCGCAGCCGCAGGAGTGATCTTTGCCGTACTCTGGACGGCGCTCGGATTCGGCCTTGCAGAATCCGAGGTGACGATCGCGGGCTTTCCGCTCTGGGCGGTGACGTCAACGGTCGGCGTGCTTGTTGTGGGCACGGTGCTGGCCGTGTATCTCGCATGGGCGGCAGAGGATGTCTCTCTCGACGCGCATGGAGAGGGGGATGTCCGATGAGCGGGAATCTCATGGTGCTCCTTCCTCTTCTCGGTTTCATGGCGGCGATGCTTGCGCTCGGCGTGTACGTGCGGCGGCAGAGCCATGCGGGCGGATTCCTCTCCGGCTACTTTGTCGGCGGGCAGACGCTCGGCGCGTTCGTGCTCGCGATGACGATGGTCGCGACGTACAGCTCGGTCAGTTCGTTTGTCGGCGGTCCGGGCATGGCGTATGAGATCGGCTTCGGCTGGATCTATATGGCGGTCATTCAGACCATGACCATCTTCCTCGTGCTCGGCATCTTCGGAAAGAAGGTGGCGCGCCTCGCGCGCCGCATCCATGCCGTCACGATTGTCGATATCATTCGGCACCGCTATCAGTCGGATGCGCTGGCGGCGATTGCGGCGTTGGCGATCGTTGTGTTCTTTGCGGCCTCGATGGTCGCGCAGTTCGTCGGCGGGGCGCAGCTTTTCGCCGCGGTCACGGGGTACAGCTATGAGCTGGGGCTTATTCTCTTTGGCGTTGTGGTCGTTGTCTATACGTCGATCGGGGGCTTCCGCGCGGTCGCGCTGACGGATACCTGCTGCGCGATCGTGATGATGCTCGGCATTGTTCTGCTCTTCTACTATGTGCTCGATGCCGGCGGCGGACTTGCGGCGATTCTCGCGGAACTCCGCAGCACGCATCCGGAGATGCTGACGCCGACGGCCGCGGGGCGCATGCCGATTTCGCTGTATGTTTCGCAGTGGCTGCTCGTCGGAGCGCTCACGATTGCCCTGCCGCAGTCGGTTGTGCGCGGCATCAGCTATCGGAGCGGCCGCGATATGCACCGGGCTATGATCATCGGGACGGTTGTCATTGCCTTTATGAACATCGCGGTAAATCTCGTCGGCGTGCTCGGACGCGGCGTGCTCGGCGTTCCTGCACAGGCGCTCGGCGGGGTGGACAGCGTGATCCCGCAGCTGATGGCGCACGTCATGCCGCCCGCGCTCCTCGGGCTTGCGATCATCGGACCGCTTGCGGCGTCGATCTCGACCATTTCGGGCGTGCTCATCGTCGCCTCTTCTGCCGTGGTGAAGGATGTCTACCTCCACCATATGCAAAAGCGCGGCCGGGATGTTCCCGAAGAGACCCTGAGTCGTCTCTCGATGGGCGTCACCGCCGCGCTCGGCATCGTCGTGTTCCTCCTCGCCGTCTCCCCGCCCTCGCTCATCTGGCTCATCAATATGTTCGCGTTCGGAGGCCTTGAGACGGCGTTCTTCTGGGTGCTCGTGTTCGGCCTCTTTACGAATTGGGCGACACGCACGGGCGCGCTCGCATCAATGGCGGGCGGCATACTCGTCTACTGCACGGCGATGGCGGCGGGCTTCAAGCCGCTCGGGCTGCACCCCATTGCCGTCGGCATCACGGTCTCGCTCCTCTTTTTCCTCCTCGGGAACCTCTGGGAGCGGTGCCGGCAGGGCGAAGCTTGACAAGGCCTGACCGCGCGGGTATAATGAAGACACAAAAAGAGTGACTGACGAGTGGTTCCGTCGGTCTCTCCCTAGAATCAAATATGTTCTTGAAGAAAGAGCCTTCGTTACCTTGCGTAAGGTTCTTTTTTCTTGCCTATTCCAGGAACAAGAATATGATGTTGACCGCGAGCGTTGCCGCCGCTAGCACGAGCGAGAGTATTTCATACAGGCTCAAATGCACATCACCTCCCTTGCGGGAGAAAACCTGCGATCGTCAGTCACCTGGAAATATTATAGCACAAAAGCCAGGAAAAAGAAACGTGTGTTTTCTTATTTTTACGAAATGACCAGCGGGACGAAGTATGCCTCCGTGCCCGCAATCTCCTCGGGGGAGAAGCGGCAGCCGACGGCGGAGGGCCGGTCGAAGAGCATGAAGCACGAGAGCGTCAGGCAGCCCTCCGTCGTGCCGGAATCGACGGTGTGGACAAAGCGCGGCTGACGGATGAAGTCCTGATACATTGCGGCGCGGCTCTCGCGGCAGATGATGTCATCCGCGTTGTCGGGCTGCTTCTCCAGGACCTTTGCCGCCCGTCCGCCGCGTTTTTCGACGAGGCTGACGCTGCGTCCCTCGCGGCCCCAGATCTCCTTGCGGATGTAGGTGCCGTCCGCAAGCGATGCGAAGTCGTCCTCGAAATAGGACGGCGCCAGCCAGCGGCGGATGAGCGCACATTCCTCCGCAGAGAAGAACTGCTCCGTCTGTGCGAGGGCATAGACGAGTGCCATAAAGGACTTGTTCTGCAGGATGATCGCCTCGGGCGGGTTCATCATGGCGAATTTGCCTTCTCTATACAGATCCAGGAACATCTGCCCGAGCGGTTCTCCGTCCGGTGTGCGTTCGTCGATCAAAATCTCCATCGGGTGCAGACGATAGAGCGCAGATGCATATGCGTCGTCTGCAAGAGGAAGCCCTTTTGCATCAATCTCCATCTCGTAGAACGAGCGGAAGCGGATATCTCCGTGCTCTGCACACTCCTGCATGAGACGCATGAGAAAGCGCGTGGTCGCAAGATCCTCCGGGTAGTCATCGAAGCAGCTGAAGAGGAAGGTGCGCCGCATGAGCACCCGTGTTCGGAGATCGGCAACGGGCGCGCAGAGACGATCGTGGATGCGTGCGAGAAAGCTCCGCAGCTGGGAGAGTGCTTCCGCATTCGGATCCTGTCTGCCGAAATACGCGGCCGCAGCGCTGTTGGCATAAAACGATTCAATGATAAAACAGGGCGTATCCGCATTGATCTCAACCATGCGGATATGCCCTTTCTCGTCGAGGACGAAGTCGAAGCGTGCAAGCCATGTCGGCAGATGAAATGCATTCGGAATGCGCAGATAGGGCAGCAGCTCCTCCGGCATATCCATTGCGCGGGCGAAGCTGTCCGGCGCCTGCTGAAAGACCTTCGCCGCCTTGCAGAAGATGCGAAAGAGTGCGGCGGACGCCGTTCGCATCTCGTCGTAGAACTCCTGCGGGAACTCCTGTGCCGTATGCGCGGGGTAGCGGTCGGCATAGTCGCCGTAGCGGATGTAGGTAAAGATGTCGGGATCGAGCGTGTCGATGTAGGTCGGCTTTTGGTTTGTCTGCATCTCTTACGACCCTCCCGAGGAGCGGATGCCTGCCTGGCCGAAGCCGGATTTTCGGCTGACCTCGCCGGACTGAGAGCTCTTCCGTTCATTGTATCTGCCGCGCCCTGCAAAGACGTGAGATGCGCCGTGTCCATGGTTCTGCTTGGAAGCCGCGGCAGGTTCTTCGGAGAGCGGGGACAGAGGCGCGTTTGTCCGGTATGTCATGGGTGCGAGATCCATGGATCCGCCGGGATAGGAGAATCCGTGAAACGCAAAATAGTTCGGCGCCATGGGGGCGAGCAGGCTCGCGGTGCCATAGAGCCATACGAGGCTGCCCGTACCGTCGCTGCGAAAGGTCACGGCAGTGTTGTCGTCGTAGAGCGCTGTCTCCGTCCCGTCGCCGTTGTTGAGCAGGGTGAAGCGGCGGTCATAGGCGTCCGAGAGGCGCACCTCGCCTGCGTTCCACTCCGGATGCACCGCTTCGCACACGGCGTAGGAGATGTCATTCCGATGGATGTATGCCGCGCCGAGCGCGCCGACCGAGGCAAATGCGGCGGCGAGGATGGCGGCCTTGCGCCCCATGTTTTCCATGCAGAATCTCCTCAATGCACGGCGCCGCTGATGACAAGCGAAAGCCCTACAAAGATGCCGAAGACGAGGATGCCCGCTGCCGTATTGCCGCGCTTGATCTCCTCGGCAAGCCCGTATTTGCGGTGCCAGGCATTGATGACGAAAAAGCCGCATACGAAGCAGATGATCCCGATCGCTGCGTAGAGCGTGCTCGCCAGCACGCCCTGGAGAAAATCGGACGGCACGGCGTCATAGGCGGGGGAGATGATGACGGCGCGCAGAATCTCGCCGATGCCGATAAACGAGCCTGCCGACAGCCACGCCACCGCACGGTTGCCGCGGCGGATCTCCTCGGCGAAGTCGCCGGGGATGAAGAAATCGATCGCCATGTTGGACGCGATCATGAGCAGGATGCCGAATGCGGCATAGAATATGGTGAGCATCAGATCGGGCAGATGGATCATACAGTTCTCCTATCTTTAAATAGAGGCAGCATGGGGGCTGCACTTCGTCAGTGTGCGAGGTAACGCGTCCGCCGCTGTGCTCCTTCGGGTGCGGCGGGATTCGGCTGTGCGGGCGTGCTCTTTGTCTCTGCGGCGTCGGAGGAACTCTCCGGTGCATGTGCGGTGCCCGGCGGCGCAGGGGCGGGCATCGCTGCCTCCGTGTCCTGTGCAGCGACGGCACCGCGTCCGCGCTGATCGCCCGTGCATACGAGCACGCCATAGCGGGCGAGGATGTGACCGCGCTGCAGCTGATCGGCAGCGGGAGCGGCGTCGGTGGGCGCTTCAATGAGGACGATGCGTGCCGTTCCGTCTGCCGCAGCTGTAATGCGTGCGAGTTCCGTCTGCGTGCGGATGATGATCGGGTGCTCTGCATCGTGCAGATCTTCATAGGCATCCTGCACCCTGCCGTCCACGCCCTCGATGAGATCGAGCGCGGCGCTGGCGGCATCAATATGCGCCGTATAGATGCGTGCGCCACCCTCCTCCGCTTCCTCCGCATAGTAAGGCGCATCGGCAAGCCGTTCATGCAGGGCGTAGGGCATGTTCACGAAACGGCGGAAGTCATGCCAATCGCCCTTGCCGAGATCGGTCACACCACCGAAAAGGAAGGCTGCGATGATGACGGCATAAGCCACGGTGGCCCCCATAATTACGCTGTTTTTTGTGAAGCGGTTTAGGGATTTTCTGCATGCAGCTGCCATCAGCCGGTCGCGTTCGGCAGACGGTGCATCGTTGGGAACGATGTCGGACGCAGCAATCTTCGTCCCGCGGGAGCCGCTCTTTGTGCCCTCCCAGTTCTCGAGGAAGAACATCTCCGCGCCGTCTGCACTCTCGTATTGTTCGTACTCCGCCGTATCGCCGACAGCGGCATCCGTATCGCCCCAGACACCGGTGACGAGCTCCATTCCTCTGTCGTGCAGGCGGTAGCCCTGCGGCGGAGAAACACGGGCGACGGGATGAGAGAGGCTGCACGAGAGCCCGCCGTCTGCGATCGTCAGCCAAATACGATCATTGCTCTTGGACGTAATAAGACCGTACTCTGTCCATACATCGTCCGACGTTTTCTCCTTATAGCGAATCTTCTCCGCGATAATGTATGACTTCTCCCCGATTTTGATCCCCGTCCAGCAGTCGAAGTCCATGCGCATGCTCCCTTCGTTTCTTTTAACGGACGCATTTCAGCAAATTACAGTCGATTACAGCGAAAAATAGATGCCCTCCACAATCAGCACCATTATGCTTGCGCCCGCCGCACAGCGGAAGAGACTCGCCCCGTTCCATGCGAGGAAGGCGGCAAATGAAAATGCCGCCGCGCCGGCAAGCGGCGTGCGCGTCGCCTCTACGATGGCGGGGAAGGTCATGACGGAAAGCGTTACATAGGGGACGTAGAAGAGGAAAGAGCGGACAAAAACGTTTTTGATCTCGCGCCGCAGGAGAAGCGCCGGGGTGAGGCGGATGGCGATGGTCACCGCGCTCATGACGGCAATGTAGATCCATATATCACGCATTGCGGCCCTCCTGTTCTTCCTTGATCGGGCAGAGTGCTGCGCCGATTCCGGCGATGAGGAGGGTGAGAATGATCGTGCGGGTGCCGCCCGAGAGCTCGCTCAGGCCGGGAGCATATGCTGCCGCGGTGGACAGGACGAAACTGGCGGCGACCATGGCGGCGATGGGGCGGCTTTTCTTTGTCGGCGGGAGGATGATCCATGTGAACATCCCGTAGAGTGCGACCGAGAGTGCGGACAGCGCCATCGCGGGGAGAACGTCGCCCGCTGCGATGCCGATCGTCGTGCCGGCGGACCATGCGGGGACGGAGATCGCCATCGCACCGTAGTTGTAGTATGGATCCAGTGTGCCGCCGCGCGCGACCGTGATGCCGAAGATCTCGTCCGTCACGCCGAAACTCACGGCGAGGCGGTGCAGGAGAGGCAGCTCCGGCGAGAAGCGCTGCGTCAGCGCAGCAGCCATGAGGAAGTAGCGTGCGTTTGCAACGAGGGTCAGCACGGCGATCTCAAGGTAGGGCGCCTGTGCCGCGATCACGGTGAAGCCCGCGTATTCGCCCGCCGAGGCAATGTTCACCATGCTCGTCACGAAGCCCTGCCACGGGGTCAGTCCCGCCGTCTGCGCGAGAATTCCGAGGGTGAACGCCACGACAAAATAGCCGAGGGCAATCGGCACGCCGTCGTGCACGCCCTCGATGAACACCGCGCGCCGCGATGTGCCGAGCTGTTCCTCCATCATAGACCTCACCTCGTTATTTGATTCACTTATTGTAGGATAAATCGGCCGTTTTGTAAATCGGACGGAGGCGGGATATTTTCGGCGCTGCTCAATTATGCCCGGGCCAGGAGATATGCGGCGGCGTTTTCGGTTCCGTTTTCCGCATTGATTCGTTCGCCCAACAGCGCTGCCCTTTCGATGAGTGCTGCATCGTCAAATGACAGGAAAATCTTAGCTAGTGTTTCTTCTGTGAGGCTGCTCTCTGCAGCGGGTGGCGGTGAGATGCCGCGCCGATATACGCGCGCGGCCCAGAACGGCTGATCCACGGCGAAGGGCATAATGAACTGCGGTACGCCTCCCGCTATGGCCGCGGCTGTCGTGCCTGCGCCGCCGTGATGGACGACGGCCTTTGCACGGCGAAAGAGCTCTGTGTACGGAGCCTGCTTTATGACTAGGATCGGAGCGCTGCCGCTCGGACGGATGCCCGTGTTTCCGCTTACAATGATCGCCCTGCTGCCGGTCCTGTTCAATGCGCCGGAGAGAATCTCCATAAAGCGGGCAGGATGTTTCAGCGGCATGCTGCCGAAGGCCACAACAATCGGCTTTGCTCCGTTTGCCAAAAAATCCGCAGCTTCTTCCGGCAGCGTCTCCCTGCTCTGCAGGAAAAAGAATCCCGGCAGCTGGACGTGCCCGTTCCAGCTGGAAACATCCTCAAAAAGGTATTTGCTGACCGGGTAAACGATGGGGATCTTTTCCTCGTCCATATGGTAGGTATACTGTCCCGCGCTCCTTTTCCCGAGCCCTAATGTACGCACTCTGAAATCGTTGATCTCCTTGATGTATGTGTGTTCCGCCTTCGCGTTCAGCGCGTAGGACAGCCGATTGATTCGCGCGCCGAAGTTCCTGCCGCCGAAGACCGCAAGGCACGAGAACTCCGTTATGGGATATGTGGTCGGAATGGGCGGCATGGAAATACAGGGAATGTTCAAATGCATTGCAATGTCCGGTACGGCAAAAGCTTTTGGATGGTACACGATCATATCGCAACCGCATGCCGCTTCGTAAAAGTCGTCAAAAGTTTTTCGGTATCCCGGGCGAATGATTTCATGGGTCATCTTCCATGCCAGGCGCAGGTTCTTCCAGGGAGATTCCAAGACGCGCCGGCCCTCCTCCGTTGAGGACAAATGCATCAAATCCAGCGCAGCCCGCCTGTACTCCACAGACGCTGCCTCAATCAGATCTCTGAAACTCTCGCTCGTGCAGACAACGGCGCTGTGTCCCTGCCGAACAAGTTCCTTGGCCAGCGCCAGATAGGGCTGCACATCCCCTCGTGTCCCAAGGGTCAAGAAGGCAATTCTCATCTTAGATATCCTCTGCATCACGGACAATCTTCAAATATAAAAAGTCATGCAGGAGCATTCCCTGCATGACCATTTTGTTTGCTGCTGCGTCTCAGCCGAGCTCATAGCCCGCGTCGTCGAGGACGGCGGCAAGATCTGCGGCGGGGATGTCACGGCTCGCCGTGAAGGTGGCCGTACCCGCCTCGAGGCTGACGCTGACGTCCGAGACGCCCTCCATGCCGGAGAGTGCCTTGGTGACGTGCTTGACACAGTTAGGGCAGGTCATGCCCTTGACATTGATGGTCTTTTCCATAATAATATCTTCCTTTCTTTGTGCGGCGGAGCTGTCCGCCGTGCTTTGACGTATCTCATCCATCGCCGGGACGATGGGGCTTATCATGACCTCAATCGGTGTGTGCTCCTCCTGGCGGACCGGCTCATGCTCGATGGCAAAGAAACGCAGGCGCAGGGCGTTCAGCACGACGCAGACGCTCGAGAGGCTCATCGCCGCCGCGCCGATCATCGGCGAGAGTTTGATGCCGAGGGAGGGGTAGAGCACGCCCGCCGCGAGCGGGATGCCGATGACGTTGTAGAAGAACGCCCAGAAGAGGTTCTCCTTGATGTTGCGCATGACGCTGCGCGACAGGCGGATGGCGGAAACTGCGTCGAGGAGATCGCTGCGCACGAGCACGGCGTCCGCGCTGTCAACAGCGACGTCTGTGCCGGCACCGATGGCGATGCCGAGGTCCGCCTGCACGAGTGCGGGCGCGTCGTTCACGCCGTCGCCGATCATGGCGACGCGGTGCCCCTCGCCCTGCAGGCGCTCCACATGGGCGCGCTTGTCTGCGGGCAGGACACCAGCAATGACCTCTGTGATGCCGAGCCGTTCGGCGATTGCCTTTGCCGTGCGCGCATCGTCGCCCGTGAGCATGACGGGCGTGAGGCCCATGCGTTTCATCTGCGTGATCGCTGCCGCGCTCGTCGGCTTCTCCGCATCGCGCACGCCGAGGAGTCCGGCGATGCGGCCTGCCTGTACGACCGCGAGGGCAGTCTCGCCGCGCTCGGCCATCTCCGCGCGGGCCGCCGCGATCGCATCGGAGAGCGGGATGCCGAGCTCTGTAAGGAGCGCCGCATTGCCTGCCGCGCAGTCGGTGTCTGCGACGCGCGCACGCACGCCTTTGCCAAAGACCGCATGGAAATCTGCAGCGTCAGGGACGGCAAGCCCCTTTTCTGCAGCATAGGCCGTAACCGCTGCGGCAATCGGGTGCTCGCTGCCCGCCTCGAGCGCCGCTGCAAGGGAGATCAACGTGTCGGCGGAAATCCCGATCGGGCGCACGCTGACGAGCTGCGGGCGCCCCTCGGTGAGGGTGCCCGTCTTGTCCATAAGGACGGTGTCAATATTTCCCGCAGTCTCGAGTGCCTCGCCCGATTTGATGAGGATCCCGTGCGCTGCGCCGCGCCCCGTGCCGACCATGATGGCAACGGGCGTTGCGAGACCCAACGCGCAGGGGCAGGAGATGACGAGGATGGAGATGGTGATGGAGAAGGCAAACTCGATGCTTGCGCCCATTATGAGCCAGATGCCGCCCGCCAGGAGGGCGAGCGCGATCACGACGGGGACAAAGACCGCTGACACGCGGTCGGCAATGCGCGCGATCGGTGCCTTGGACCCGCTCGCATCGTCCACGAGACGGATCAGCTGGCGGATGGTCGTGTCCTCGCCGACACGCGTCGCGGTGAAGCGGATCGTGCCCTCGATGTTGAGCGTGCCCGAGGTCACGGTGTCGCCCGTTGTCTTTGCAATGGGCATGGACTCGCCCGTCATGGCGGACTCATCGACGCTCGTTGCGCCCTCCGTGACCGTGCCGTCGACGGGGATGCGGCCGCCGGGGCGGACGATGACGGTATCGCCGAGGGCGAGGGATGCGGCGGGGACGGTCACTTCCCGTCCGTCGCGCAGGACGATCGCCTCCGCAGGAGCCAGCTGCATGAGCGCCTTGAGTGCGCCTGTGGTCTGTCCCTTGGCACGTGCCTCGAGATACTTTCCGACTGTAATGAGCGTGACGATCATGCCCGCCGACTCGAAGTAGAGGTTCGTGCTGTACTCCGCCGCGAGGGCGAGATCGCCGTGCCCGAGCCCCCAGCTCATGCGGAACATGGCGAACACGCCGAAGAGTGCGGACGCCATCGAGCCGATGCCGACGAGAGAATCCATATTCGGCGCGCCGTGCAGGAGATTGCGGAACCCGTTGACATAGTACGCGCGGTTCACGTACATGATGGGCAGGATGAGCACGAACTGCGCGAGCGCGAACGTCAGCGCGTTCTCCGCGCCCCAGAAGACCTCCTTGAATCCTGCAGCGTAGGGAAGTCCCCAGCCTGCGAGCATATGGCTCATCGCGATGTACATGGTCGGCAGGAGGAAGAGGATCGACACCGTGAGGCGTGAACGCATCGCGCGCGTCTCCTTCTCTGCTGTATCCGCACCCGCCTCTGACGAACCTCCCGCCTGCGGGGCTGCCTGTGCGCTCGCGGCACCCTTCACGCTTGCGCCGTAGCCCGCATCCTCCACCGCCGCAATGATCGCAGCGGGATTGGCCGCCGCCTCATCGTAGGCGAGGGTCATTGTATTCGTAAGGAGATTGACAGAGACATCTGCCGTCCCCTCCATTTTTTTCACAGTGCGTTCCACGCGCGCCGCACACGCCGAGCAGGTCATGCCCGTGACGTTGAATGTTTCCTTTCGCATAAAAAATCCTTTTCTATTTTTAGAAGATTTTTTGTTACATTATAGCATTCCTGTCAAGATTTAATAATGAGAAAAATTTTCGAAAGAGATTGCGCCCATGCATGAGAGATGTTATCATCAACATATCGAATGAACGTCATCCAAAGGGGGATTTTATGATGGCAAAGATTGCAGTTGTATTTTGGAGTGGCTCCGGCAATACGGAGGCGATGGCGAACGCAGTCGTCGAGGGGGTGAAAAAGGGCGGTGCCGAGGCCGAACTCATCCGGGTGGGCGATTTTTCGGCGGACCGCATCGCGGACTATGACGGCGTGCTCATGGGCTGTCCCGCCTGCGGTACAGAGGAGCTCGACGAGACAGAGTTTGAGCCGTTCTTCGCCGAGGCAGAGGGCAAGCTCGCAGGTGTGAAGGTCGGCCTCTTCGGCTCCTACGGCTGGGGCGGCGGTATGTTCATGGAGACGTGGACGGAGCGCACGCAGGAAGCGGGCGCGAACATGGTCGCGGACGGCGTGACGTGCGAGAATGAGCCGGACGACGATGCGCTCGCGCGCTGCAGGGACCTCGGCGCGGCGATGGCAAAGGCGGTCGGCTGAGACTGCACGGATTGATGAAGAAGAAAGGAGCCGGCACACAATATGTGCCGGCTCCTTTTCTGTACGAAGGCTTGACGCAGGTGGTATGCTGAAAACAGATCCATTGACTGAAAGGAGCATACGATGCATCAGAGAATTGAGCGATTTGGATTTTACTACGGGTTTCCCGTGTTTTTCATGACAACGAAGGACCGCGCGACCGGCGCGGACGATCTGACGCCGCTGTCCTCATCCTGGACGCTTGGCAATACGATGGTGATCGGCATTGGACAGGGGAATAAAGGCTTTCAAAATCTGGAAGAGGGTGCAGAGGCGACGTTCAGCGTGCCCGATGACACGCTCTATGAGCAGCTGAAGCGCATTGAAAAAACGACGGGCGTCCAAGAGCCCGCCGGTGTGAAAAAAGAGCTCGGCTATACCTATTGCCCGGATAAATTCGCGGCCGCCGGCCTCACGCGGCTGCCCGGCGAGACGGTGCGGACGGTGCGTGTCGCGGAGTGTCCCATCCATATTGAGACTGTCGTGGAGAGCATCACGCCCAAGGATTGGTTCGCCGTCGTTGTCTGCCGGATCACGGCGATCTTCGTCTCGGACGAACTGCTGCGGGACGGGCGGATCGACACGGCGAAGTGGCGCCCGCTCATCTACAAGTTCAAGGAGTATACGACGACGGGCGAGCGGATCGGTCTGAATTTCGGGTTCAGCGAGTACTGAGATTACAGTACGTCGCGGTACTCTTCTTTGCCCGTCATCATCTTGTCCGCGTAGGAGCAGAGCGGGACGATCTTCTTCCCCGCACGGCGCGCCTCGGCGACGATCTCCTCGATGAGGCGGCGGGCAATGCCCTGCCCTCCGTAGGCGGGATCAACCTCGGTATGTGTGATGACCCAGCATCCGTGCGTGTCCTCGATCTCAGCGACGCCGACGAGCTTTTCTTTGTCATAGGCCGCACTGCGGGGCTGTTCCGCTTCAAATACGATCTGCATGGTGATTCCTCCTTTGCCCGTATTGTAACGCATGAGGAATGTGCCTGTCCAGTATGCGGCAGCAGATTATAAATTGTGCACAGCAGGAAATCGGAGTGTTTTTCTCGAATACCGAATGCAGGTAAATTTTGTCAGCGAAAAGGAGAAAAATATGGAAAAGAAAGGGTATGCTTTGCTGAGCGATCCATTTCAAAACAAGGGGACGGCGTTCCGTGCCGACGAGCGCGTGCAGTTTGGACTTACGGGCCTCCTGCCGCCGCATGTTGACACGATTGCTGAGCAGGCGCAGCGCATCTATCAGCAGATGGAGCGCAAGAGCTCGGGGATCGAGAAGCGCCGCTTCCTGATGGATGTGTTCAACCGCAACCGCCGCCTGTTCTACTATGTGTTTCGTCAGCATATCGCAGAGCTCATGCCGATCGTCTACGATCCCGTGATCGCTGAGAGCATCGAGCAGTACAGCGAGCAGTTTATCAACCCGCAGGAGACGGCGTATCTCTCGATCGATCATCCGGAGGAGGTCGAGACGACGCTGCGGCAGGCGGCGGGCGACCGGGAGATCCGTCTCATCGTTGCAACGGACGCAGAGGGCATTCTCGGCATCGGCGACTGGGGGACGAACGGTGCCGATATCGCCGTCGGGAAGCTGATGGTCTATACCGCAGCAGCGGGAATTGACCCCGCGTCGGTGCTGCCGGTCATGCTCGACTGCGGGACGAACCGCGAGAGCCTCCTACAGGATCCGCTCTACCTCGGCAATCGCCACGAACGCGTGCGGGGCAAGGCATACGACGACTTCATCGATGCCTTTGTGCAGACGGCGGAGCGGCTTTTCCCCCGTCTCTATCTCCACTTTGAGGACTTTGGACGCTCGAACGCCGCGCCGATTCTGCGCCGGTACCAGAAGACCTATCCCGTCTTCAACGACGACTGCCAGGGGACAGGCATCATCACGCTCGCAGGGCTCCTTGGCGCGATGAAGATCACGGGGCAGAGGCTCACAGAGCAGAGATACATGTGCTTCGGCGCGGGCACGGCGGGCGCGGGCATCACAAGCCGCATCTGCCGCGAGATGGCCGAGCAGGGCCTCAGCGAGGAGGAGGCGCGCGGGCATTTCTACCTCGTGGACAAGCAGGGACTCCTCTTTGACGACATGGGCGACCTGACGCCGGAGCAAAAGCCGTTCGCGCGAAAACGCAGCGAGTTCGACCATGCGGATTCGCTCACGACGCTTACGGCCGCCGTGATGGCGGTAAAGCCGACCATCCTTGTCGGCACGTCGACAATGCCGGGCGCGTTCACGGAGACGATCGTGCGAGCGATGGCATCGTGGTGTGATCGTCCGATCATTTTTCCGCTGAGCAATCCGACGGAGCTTGCCGAGGCGACAGCGGAGGACCTCATCCGCTGGTCGGATGGGCGTGCGATGGTTGCGACCGGCGTTCCGCGTGATCCGGTCTCCTACCGGGGCACGACCTACGAGATCGGGCAGGCGAACAACGCACTGATCTATCCGGGACTCGGCCTCGGCAGCATGGCGGTCGACGCGAAGCTCGTGACCGATGAGATGATCTCGGCTGCGGCGCATTCACTCGGCGCATTCCTTACGCCTGAGAAAAAGGGCGCTGCCGTCATCCCGCCCGTCACGCGTCTCACCGAGTTCTCTGCCGCTGTCGCTGTCGCCGTCGCGGAGTGTGCCGTGAAGCAGGGCCTGAACCGACGTGCGGCTGCGGATGTAAAGGCCGCTGTCGAGGAAATGGTCTGGAAGGCGGAATACTGACGCATTGAGAAATCCCCCTGCATCCCAAATATGGATGCAGGGGGATTTTGCCGTTCCGATGCCGTAAAGATCAGAAGAAGAATTCGACGCGGCCGAAGAGTTTCGAGACCTTGTCGTCGTTGGTTGTATTTAGGGGATTCAGATCCTTGCCGTTGAAGTACTTCGCCGAGAGGACGACATTCGGGAACAGAGTGTAGTCCGTCCCGATCTCGATGCCCTTCGAGCCCTCCATTGCGCCGTCGGTAGTCGGCTCGATCGATGCGCCGCCAATGTAGCGATAGGAGACGTATGCGCCCCACGAGCCCTTGTCCTCGGGCTTTGCGCCCTTGTAGTCGTAGCTGACCTGATAGGACTTATTGAGCTTGTTGCCGAGATTCAGATTGTTGTTGCGGGCATAAGCAGCCGAGAGGAAGTTGTTCTTGTCGAAGCTGTATCCTGCGTTCACTGCCCAGACATTCATGGTGTGCTTATGGTTCTTCAGGATCGAAGCCATGTCGCTGGAGTTCATGCGATAGTAGGCAGCGCCTGCCGTGAGGCGGCCGTTGTACATAAGCTCGACGCCCTGGTAGTTGGCGGGATCATTGGGAAGCTCATCGGAGGTCATGCGGCCTGCCTGCAGCTTGACGCGCAGATCCTTGCCGAAGGAGACCTCGGCGCCCGAGAACTCGCGGTCAAAGATGAGCGCGCCCGGCTTTGCGTAGGCCTCTGCCGAGAGGAGCTCCATCTTGCCGAGCTTGACCTGGAAGTTGCCGTAGTCGCCCTGTGCCCATGCACGCTTGAGCGAGACCTTGTCGCTGCCGTCATTGCCGGCATCAGACTTCATCTTGGTCTCGGCATCAAGACGCGCATTGACGTGCCAGTGGCTGTTCACCTCTGCGCTCGGCTCAAGACGGAAGAGCAGGTTGTTGTCGTTTTTCTTTGTCCTGCCGTCAGCATTGCGGCTGAAATCTGCGCGCTCGCTCGTGTAGGTGTACTCGAGTTTGCCGTTCCACTTTACCATGTCCGCGTTGCGCTCGAGGTTCGAGACGCGCACGCCGAGGTTGTTGAGCTCATCCGCGAACTCAGCAGCCAGACGATCGACAAGCGCGCGGTCCGAGGCCGACATATTGCCCTTTGCCATCGCCTTTGCGACCATCTGCGCCATCTCGTAGCGCGTGATGTTGCGGTCGCCGCGGAACGTGCCGTCGCCGTAGCCCTCGATCACGCCGTCCGAGGCGAGCTGGGTTACAGCGTCGTATGCCCAGTGATCGCGCGGCACGTCGCTGAACGGATTTGCCGCAGCGAACGTCGTTCCTGCAGCTCCGATGACGAATGCCGCCGCGAGCGCAGATACGAGAGTTTTCTTCATGGGGAAGCCCCTCCTTTTGAAATCTGCAGGAATGGACATGTCCCGTCCGCCTCTGTTTCCAATGCAGCATTGTGTCCGCGGTGCACGAGCACACATCCGCTCCCTGCGTTAATAATGAATGTATCATCATTATATATAAGTAAAAATCATTGTCAAGCAGAAACTTCCGAAAATAGAAAAATTAATGAGCGCGTCGGAATATATTTGTGCTTCTTACAAAAGAAGGGGCTCTGTGCTATAATGGAGAAAAGAATTTTCGGATTGAATTGATCGGGAGGAAAGCATCATGAATGAATCGATCAAAGCAGTAGAGAAGCTGCATCCCGAGACCGCGTTATCCGATGTCTCTGCATTCGGCAAGGAGACCGCCGCGCGTGCGGCAGAGTTCCATCGGGGAATTCCGGGGTATGAGCCGACCCCGCTCGCAGATCTCGTGCGGCTTTCGGCAGCGCTTGGCATCGGGCGGCTTGCGGTAAAGGATGAGAGCAAGCGCTTTGGCCTCAATGCGTTCAAGGCCCTCGGGGCGAGCTATGCCGTGGCGCGTTATCTCGCGCAGTATCTGGGTCTGCCCGAGAGTGAGATGACCTATGAGAACCTGCAGAAGCCGGCGTACCGCGAGCGTCTCCGCAATGTCATCCTCGTCACGGCGACGGACGGCAATCACGGGCGCGGCGTTGCATGGGCGGCGAAGCTGTTCGGTCTCTTTGCACACGTCTTTATGCCCAAGGGCGGCTCGCCCGAGCGCCTCGCGAACATTCGCGGCCTCGGCGCAGAGGCCGCGTTCACGACATACAACTACGATGATACGGTGCGCCATGCGGCGACGATGGCAAAGGAGCAGGGCTGGGTGCTGATGCAGGACACGGCGTTCGACGGCTACACGGAGATCCCGCTCTGGATCATGCAGGGATATACGACGCTCGCCGCGGAAGCGACGGAGGAATACGGAGAGCTGCCGACGCACATCTTCCTGCAGGCGGGCGTCGGCTCTCTGCCGGGCGCGATCACGGGATATTTTGCGGCGCATTATGGAGCGCAGCGTCCTGTCATCACGATCGTCGAGCCGAACCGCGCGGACTGCCTCTACCGCACCGCCGCTGCGAACGACGGCGCGCCGCACATCGTGACGGGCGAGATCAACTCGATCATGGCGGGGCTCTCCTGCGGCGAGCCGAATCCGCTTGCATGGGATATTTTGAAGGACTATGCCGATCACTTTGTCTCCGTGCCCGAGTGGGTCGCGGCGAAGGGCATGCGCATCCTCGGCAGCCCGACGGGCGATGATCCGCGCGTTGTCTCGGGCGAGAGCGGTGCCGTCACCACGGGGCTCGTTGCCGAGCTCATGCAGAACCGCAGCCTCGACTACCTGCGTGACCGCATCGGCCTGAACAAGGACGCGCGCATCCTCTGCATCTCCACCGAGGGCGACACGGACCGCGCGAACTACCGCCGCGTTGTATGGGACGGCCTGTATCCGAGTTTTTGAGAGAAAAATATTGCAGAACAAAGGGCCTTTGTACCAAGATTTGTTTTGTACAATGTCCTTTTCGCTGTTTGGAGGTGTCGAGATGAATGAAAATGAACGGTACATGCGGAGCGTGGCGGTACGGGACGTGCCGTGGCACAGGCTGACGACGCCCTACGGCAGGGCATCAGAGTTCCCGCGCTTCTTTGCCGTACTGGAGACGATGCGTGATCGTGCGGCGGCGGATGAGGCCCTGTATGAGCTGACCATCCACACGGAGCATCAAAGCACGCTTTGGCATGCGACGCCCTTTGCGATGATTTTTCTCACGCGGATCTTTCGGCGCGCGCTTGAGGAGCAGGAGCGCAACGCGACGGCGCGGGACATTGCGGCGCAGCTGCTGGAGCACTTCCTGCTGATCGCTGAATGCGTCCATGACGGCAGCGAAATGGCGCACGCAGATCCGCTGCCGTACTTTTCCGATCTCCTCCGCGAGGAATATCTGTGGTCGAAGGTGTACGATGAGGACGCGGATGAACGGCGCTGGGAGGACGACGACGTTTTCCCCGACGACCTCTTTTACAGCTTCTATTACTATTCTTATCAGGCGCTCCTGTCCTGTCGGAGCGTACTCGGACAGGCGGAGGGATCGCCGCTCGGCGCGCGGGCAGCGCAGCTGGAGGAGATGCTGCGGAGGCGCTGAGATAAACGCATTCTTTTGTGCGCGGGCAAAAGAGCGTATAGGAAAGGATGGCGGATGATGAAGCGACCATATATTTTCTGCCATATGATGACCTCGCTCGACGGTAAAATCATGGGCTCCTACTATGGGTACACCCGAGGGCGCGGCGGCAGGCGAGGTGTTATATGACATCGCGTTCGGCAAGGACGCGTTTTATCAGCACGAGGGATGGATCTCGGGGCGGGTCACGACGGATGATAACTTCACATTCTACGAATAGCTCGAGCTCGATGAAAATGCGTTGCAAGTCTCGGCGGGGGATTTTGTTATCACGGCGGAGCGCCCTATGTATTGTATTATATCTCGCTCGATCGCAGCGGGCGGCTCGGGTAGAAGAGCAATATCCTGCGCTACGGCGATACCGAGGCGCATATCATTGAGGTGTGACGGGGCGTGCATCGAACGCCTATAAGGCGTTCCTGCGAAGGATGAACATCTCGTACATCATCGCAGGAGAGGATGCTCTCGACTGTGCTCTTGCGATGGATAAGCTTTTCCACCTCTTTCACGTTCGCACGCTTATGCTTGGCGGCGGTGGGATACTTAACTGGTCTTTCCTACAGGAGGGGCTGTGCGACGAGATCAGCCTTGTCATCGCCGCTGCAGCCGACGGCACGGCGAAGATGCCCGCCCTCTTTTCGGATGCGGGAGGATTCGCGGAAAACAAAGCGCTTTCACTCCGACTGCTTGGCATTGAGGAAAAGCAGGGCGGCTGCCTATGGCTGCGGTACAAGGTGATGCTCGCTGGAAAATAGAATACGAGACACACAACACCCCTGCACAGATAATGTGCAGGGGTGTTGTCATAGACGAAAGTTTTCTTGCCGCATCATGTCAAATAAGGATGTGTACGGGACTTGAAAATGGCGGGCTATGTCAGGGAGTTTTGGATTATTCGAGCGCGTCGTTATGCGACCTGCCGACTGTTCGAAGCTAAGGATTGTATAGTTGTACGCCTTAGCAGCGGCAATCAGCCACGGGTCGGCAACATCAAGTTGAGACCAATGACGAAGTGCGGCGTCGCTGTATTGATCGCTTTGCTGAATGAAGGTGAGAACTTCCGTGTAGACCGGAAGAATTTGTGCATCATTTGTTGACAAGATCGCCTCGTCTGGAAGACTGCTGACCCATGTGGTGAGTATATCTGTTCCTTTCAGAATTTCGTCTCGTACTTTGTCCAACACAGCGACCTTGTCCAATGAAATTTTCGGATAGAGCTGCTGCCAAAAAGACGGTGCAAAATCAAAAGGATAATATGCATGGGCGGGGCGGATCAGACTGTTGGCATCGATGAGAAATTTGCCGCTCAAATCACACGCCCCCCATCTTCTCTAGTGCTGTTCGATAGGTCTTGCGATTTGTCGCGGTCAGGCGGTAGGCGTCTGTATCCTGCGTGTTCCCTTGAATGACGCTTCGTTCAAGCGCACTCAGAAAGCGGTGATCCAGATTCGAGAGCAGCGTATTGTAGAAATCACCGCCGTTGCTTTTCTTTTTTTGGGCCTTCGCACGCTCCCAATGTTCTTTTTGGAGCGCAAGCATACGTGTATATACATCCTGTGGCAAATTTTTCGTTTCATAGGCACGCCGTAGGATCACGGCTTCGCTGCACCTGAAATAACGCGCTGCCGTTTCGATCATCTCTTCGATCGGAATGGACGCATCCCACACGCTTTGAAAATCTGCTGCAGGAACGAGAAGTTCGGCAGCCACTGCATTGCATTTTTGCTCGATCAGACTCACTTGTGCATCCGACCAATCGGAGCGGTTGAACAGACTGTTTTTTCCGAGCCAGACATGAGCTGTCTCATGCAGGAGGGAAAAGAGGCGCCCGTTTGCCGTGTCTGTCGTGTTTATAAAGATGAGCGGTGCAAGGGCATTAATCAATGTAAATGCACGAAACTCTTTTATATCGAGCGGACGATGTGTATTTGCACCGACTTTGCCGCCTGTAAAGACAAGAACGCCATGCTGTGCGAGCGCATTACGGATACGATTGAAATTATCCTCTGCATTTTTTCCTTTTCGGAACCAGTTCGTTTTGAGCGCAAGGACATCGCGTATTTGCCGGGCGATTTCATCGGCGGAATCGCGGAGGCTGCTACTTCCGACAAAGGGAAGTGCATCTGCCTGCTCCCGTTTGAGCTCATCCCGCATCCAGTCCTGAATTGCCGTCATCTGGTCAAGGATGTCGATCAGCGCACGGCTTGGTTTTTCTGCCTTTTTGCTTCCTATCGTGCGATATTCGGCAAGTGCAATATCCTCCTTAGGTGGCGTCCGCAAAAGGAAATAGCCGAATGGGATATGTGTCTTTTTACTCATCACTTCGAGCTGTTTCAGCGTCGGTTGCTTTTCGCCTGTCTTCCATGCGTTCAGCAGATCAAGCACATCGGGGGAGCCCTGTTCTTCATGGATATTCTGCACGATCCAGTCAATCACGGGCGCATGAATCGGTACAGTGACACTTGCCATACGACTCACCTCCTTTTGTCTGTTTTTTATGATAGCATATTTATGATGTGAATTCTACAGAAAAAGAGCACAATCTTTTTCTTTCGATAGGTAATTATTTCCTTTGATTAAAATAGCATTTAACGCTATAATATCTAATATCGCGTCTTTGAAGATATTGATAGCTAGGGGGCTTTATTCTTCATGAATGACTTGAAGTTTTTTACTAATATGCCGGAACGGGATCTTTATAGCAGATTTTCTACAATCTTACAAAATCATACGCAGTTCTTCGACATTCTCGTTGGATATTTTCGCACGAGTGGATTTTTTCGCCTGTATTCGGCGATGAAAGATATCGAGGAGATTCGCGTGCTCGTTGGGCTGAATGTGGATCGAAAAACAGTTGAAATCATTGACCGTGCGAATGGGCAACCAACTATCAAACAGGCGGCCGAGGCTTTTTCTGATGCAATTGAGGCGGAGTTTGAAGAGGCTCCGACTTCTGCGAATGTCGAAAAAGGCGTGCGATACTTTATCGAATGGTTGAAAACCGGAAAGTTACAGCTCCGTATGTACGTTGAAGCCCCCCTTCATGCTAAGGTCTATATCATGCGGAAGGACCCTCATCATGCGGATTATTATGGAAGTGTCATCACGGGATCCAGCAATTTCTCGGAAGCCGGGCTGGTAAACAATCTAGAGTTCAATGTCGAACTTAGAGATCATGCAGATGTAACATTTGCATTGGAACGTTTTGAGGAGCTTTGGCTGCACAGTGTGCCCGTTGAAGAGGCATACGTGGAAGCGATTGAAAAGCGTACATGGCTTAGGAGTGATATAACGCCGTATGAAATCTACTTGAAAACCCTGTATGAGTTCTTTCGAGAGGAGATCAATGCGGATAAGGAATTGCTTGCACAGAACTTATTGCCGGATCACTATATGCGTCTGCAATATCAGTTGGATGCTGTCGTGCAGGCGAAAAAAATATTAGAGGCGTATGGAGGTGTGTTTATCTCCGATGTCGTAGGTCTTGGGAAAACCTATATCTGCGCGATGCTGGCAAAGGCTCTTGGCAAAGGGAAGAAGCTTATCATCTGCCCGCCGGTATTGGTCAGCTATTGGGAGGAAGTCCTGCTCGAATTTGACACAGCGGCGAAGGTTGTCTCCCTTGGGAAGCTGGATTCCATACTGGATGGTCATACCAATTATGAATATGTCTTTGTCGATGAGGCGCATCGGTTCCGTAATGCTGATACAGCGGGGTTCAGCAAACTGCATGAGATATGTTATGGCAGAAAAGTTGTCCTGATCTCCGCCACGCCGATCAACAACTACACGAGCGACATCGAAAACCAGATTTATCTATTCCAGCCGAAACATAATAGCAATATCGTTGGAACAAAGAATCTGGCTCGTTTTTTTGCGACTTTGAATAAACGACTAAAGGGATTGGAAAAGGGAAGCCCGGACTACCTTGCACAGAGCAGAGCGAACTCCGAGATCATTCGTGACAAGCTCATTCGCCATATTATGATTCGGCGAACACGCAGAGAAATCGAAGAGTATTATCATGAGGATTTGCAGAAACAGGGGCTTGTTTTTCCGAAACTCGGCGCACCCGAGCAGATCATTTATACATTCGATGAGGCTACGGACAAGATCTTTGGAGAGACCATCGCGGCGATCAAAAAGTTCAAATATGCGCGCTATAAGCCGCTCACCTATCTGAAGAATGAAAAGAAGTATGCGGCGATGATGACCGCACAGCATAATATGGGCGGCTTTATGAAGGGGATTCTGGTAAAACGTTTGGAGAGCAGTTTTTACGCATTTCGCATGACGCTTTCCAGATTTATTGAGTCCTATGAACGGTTCATCGAGATGTATAAAAGCACGGGAGGCGTTTGGATCAGTAAGAGTGTGGATGTCTATGATTTGCTGGATGGCGGTGAGACCGAACAACTGATACAGATGGTGGAGGACGAGAAAGGTCTGCGCATAGAGTCCGATGAGTTTCACCCGAACTTTATCATCGACCTGACGAAAGATCTGGCAAAGCTGAAACTGCTGCGTGATCTGTGGAATACGATAGGAAATGATCCGAAACTGGACGCCTTCAAAGAGGCCCTTGCACAGAATGAAAAACTGAGCGGGAATAAGAAGATCATCTTCACCGAGTCCCGTGAAACGGCAGAATATCTGGCAAAAAAACTGGAAGCGCAGTATGGCACACGAGTGATTGCATACTCGGGACAAAGCAGTGCGAAGCAGAAAGCGGACATTGAGGATAGCTTTAACCCCAAATATGCAGATCAGCAGCATGATCTCTATGATGTGCTGATTACGACGGACATTCTGGCAGAGGGTATCAATCTCCATCGCTCCAATATTCTTATCAACTATGATCTGCCATGGAACCCTACGCGCATCATGCAGCGTGTTGGACGTATTAACCGTGTCGGTACAGAGCATGAACGAATTTATGTATTTAATTTCTTTCCGACAGCGCAGTCCGATGCACACATGCCCCTCAAGGATCGTATCTTGGAAAAGCTGCAGGCGTTTCATGACACACTGGGGGACGACTATCAATATCTCTCAGATGCTGAGATCGTCAGCTCACAGAAACTGTTCGAGGACTTGACGGCACGGATGGATGGCGAGGAGGAGTCCGGCAGTCCGGAGCTCAGATATTTGGCAGTCATTCGCCGGATCAGAGATCAGGATGCGACACTCTTTGAGCGCATCAAACGTCTGCCTAAAAAATCTAAAACAGGACGCAGCAGCACGCGTGTGAAAGAGGCGGCTACCATCACCTTTATCCGCAAGGGAGCGTTGAAGGACTTTTATATGACGGGGAAGGAGACCAAACAGGTTTCCTTTATCGAGATGGCGCAATATTTGGAGTGTCTGCCGGAGGAACCCCGACTGGATGTCGGCAGCAGCTACTACGATCACTATGAGCGGAACAACGAGGCGTTCGATTCGTCCTTTGCCCAAGATGACGTAATCGAGACCGGGAAAGCTCCATTAGGACGAAATGACGCCACTATTGTTAAATTTCTGCGTGCTGCAGGGCGCGATCCGTCGTTAACGGAGGATCAGGAGGCGACGATTACTCGGATTCTCAAGGCCCTTGAAAATGGTGATATCCCGCAGAATATCAGCAAGAATATCGTCAAAGGCTTAACGACCTACAAAGATATTCCCTCAGCGTATTTCTTCGTAGCCGGCGAAATCCCCGAGCAATACCTCTATGACCGCAAAGATGCTGTATTGCAAACTACAGGTGAAAAGCAAGTGATCCTTTCCTGCTATCTGAAGGAGAGTGCAAAATGAGCGACAAGAAGCGAGCGATTTTTGAGGAGACCTTGACGAAAGCGTATGCTCATGATCTTTATCGAAGATTTCTAGGTGAATTGCTCAATCATGTACAGTTTAGACCACAGATTGAAAAGGAACCCTATAATGTGTTTTCTGCTGCCATCAAGAACTATGTGCATGTGGGAGACTATGAAGGTGAAGATCATCAAAAAGTAGCTCTGTTTTCTGTTTGTCTGAAAAATGATAAGAGTATCGAAAATGCGCGTAGTATGCAGCGCTCCTTTGTCAAATCTCTGCTGGAAGACAGTAATTGTGCAGGGGCTCTGGTGGCATTTCATACAGATGCAGATCCGGGCAGGTGGCGGCTTTCCCTGGTTCGCATGGATTACGGTTTTTCTGATGGAAAAATAAGTGTAGAGCTAACACCCGCAAAGCGCTACTCCTATCTGGTCGGTGAAGGTGAACCCTGTCATACGGCAAAGGAGCGCCTTTACCCGATCTTCGCAGAGGATGCTGTCGATCCCGGATTGGATGACCTCGAAGAGGCGTTCAGTGTCGAGGCTGTGACGAAGGAGTTTTTCGCGCAGTATCGGGAAAAATATCTTTCTGTGAAAGAGTTTTTAGAGCACAATACGGACTTTGTACGGGAAGCGGCGTCCAGAGGATTTAACAGCGAGCAGTTCGCAAAAAAACTCATGGGACAGCTGGTCTTCCTGTATTTCATACAGAAAAAAGGATGGCTGGGGGTCAACGCATTCCCCAAAACGCTGAGCGATAGTGCATATAAAAATGCCTTCTTTCAGCCGGGACAAAAGCCGAAAGAACTCATGCCGCGTGTCTACCGAAAAAATGAAAAAGGAGAAATCCGGCTTGTTGCGGCCGAACTGCGTGCCCTCAGCGATGATGATGAGATTGCACTGTCCAAGATTGTACAAGGCGGTGCATGGGGGGGTGGTCCCAAGGACTTCATGCGTCAACTGTTCAACGACTGTAAGAAGCGTGGAAAGAACTTTTTCGACGATTATTTAGAGCCTCTTTTTTACGAGGGGCTCAACCAGAATCGCGGAGATCAAGCATTTTTCCTGCCGCTGCACAGCCGCATCCCCTTCCTCAATGGTGGTTTGTTCGAGGAACTGGAGGGGTACGATTGGAAGAACAACGATTTCTGTGTCCCGGATGAACTGTTTTCCAATGCAGATGAAAACGGCAGAGATGCGGATGGTATTCTGGATGTCTTTGATCGCTATAACTTCACAATGGTAGAAGATGAGCCGATGGAGCGTGAAGTTGCCGTCGATCCTGAGATGTTGGGCAAGGTGTTTGAAAATCTTTTGGACGTGAAAGATCGGAAATCCAAGGGTGCATTTTATACGCCACGCGAGATCGTCCACTATATGTGTCAGGAAAGCCTGATTCGTTATCTCTCCCACAAGACAGGTATAACGGATGGAGATATTCGTAAGTTTATCCTATATGGGGAGTATTTCAGAGAGGAAGACGTAAAGAAGACACAGTCCGTCTATAAAGATGGTAAAATACATCACAAGGTTTTTGACAAGAACAAAGCGCTTGAAATGCCGGAGACCATCTTCAGCTATCAAAAAAATGTGAATCGACTACAAGAATTGGATGATCTTCTTGCAAATGTCACGGTCTTGGATCCTGCCGTCGGATCAGGCGCGTTTCCGCTTGGAATGTTGACAGAGATCGTGAAGGCGAGAGAAACACTGACCTCGTATATGAGCATCGAACTCAATCGCTTTCAGAAGCATACCCTTCGTTCGGATCGCAATACATATCGTATGAAGCGTGAGACCATCAAAAACTCAATCTTTGCCTGCGATCTTGAAGCAAGTGCAGCTGATATCACAAAGTTGCGCCTCTGGCTTTCTCTCGTCATTGACAACCAGATTCGAGCCGAGGAAAATGAGGAGTTCGGTTATACAACAAAACCTCGTGAACTGCCGAATCTCGATTGCAATATTATATGCGGCAATAGTCTGGTTGATGCCTTTCATGGCATCAAGCTGATTACGGAGAACAGCGCTCTGGGTAATCTATCCGCGATGCGGCAGGGAGCGCTTCTTTATGATGAGCATTTTACAACGCAGATTCATCGACTCATTTCCATGCAGGATCGCCTGTATGATGAAAAAATGCGTGTGGAAAAGGAGCGGATCAAAAAAGAGATTCAGGAAATCTATGATGAGACCATCCTGACCAATCTGAATGGTTCCCAACAGGCGATGAATGCCTACTATGAGCGCAAGAATGACGTGGCGAAGCCGTTCGTCCTCTGGCAGATCATGTTTCCTAAAGTATTCCGTGATAATGGCGGATTTGACATTGTCATCGGGAATCCACCCTACATCCAACTGCAAAAGGAAGATGAGAATACAGGAAAAAAAGTCGGGGATCAGTTTGCAGAGCTCGGATTCCAAACCTTTGCGAAAACGGGAGATATCTACTGTTTGTTTTATGAAAAAGGCTATCAGCTGCTTTCCCCTGGTGGTATCCTAGCGTATATCACAAGTAATAAATGGATGCGTGCGGGCTATGGGGAAAAACTGCGGTCCTTTTTCGCAGAAAAAACCAACCCCCTCCGATTGATTGACTTCGGAAAACAGAAAATATTTGCGTCGGCAACCGTCGATGTTAATATACTGATGTTCACGAAAAGTGAAAATGAAGAACGCACTCTCGCATGTACCGTAGGAGAGTCGTGTTCAAGTAATTTGAGCGTTTATATTGAGCAGAATAGCAGTCGTATTCCATTTTTATCCGATGAAAGTTGGGTAATACTTTCATCAGAGGAACACAATATTCGCAATAAAATCAACATGTATGGTGTACCGCTGAATGAATGGAATGTGAAAATCTATCGCGGTATACTTACAGGATTTAACGATGCGTTCATTATCTCAAGCGAAAAAAAGAATGCGTTGATTGCCGCTGACCCGAAATCTGCCGAACTTATTCGACCGATTCTTCGTGGCAGGGACGTGAAAAGATACTCATATACCTTTGCTGATTTGTGGTTAATCACAACACATAATGGAATCAAATCAAAAAACATTCCACCAGTTCATGTGGAAGATTACCCTGCAATTCGCAAGCATCTTGATGAATATTATCCTCAGCTGGCAAAGAGAGCAGACAGAGGAAACACCCCTTATAACTTGCGAAACTGCATTTATATGAACGAATTTTTTAAGCAGAAAATCGTATATCGCGAGATCAGTGATAACATGAATGCCTGTATCGTTGAATCAGGAATCATGTTGAACAACAAATGTTATATAATTACAGGAGAGCATTTAATTTATATCCTTTCATTTCTAAACAGCAAGCTTTTTGCCAAAATAATTCTTCCCGAGGTGAATGCCGTTGGCGGAAAAGGTGAGGCTTTTTTAAGCAAGATTTCTTTAGTTCGTCCCACAACTGAGATTGAAGAAATAATTCATGATCTTTATCATAAGCGCGTTGAAGGAAACTCCTCTCTTGATGAAGAGGCGATTGATAGATGTGTGGATGAGATTTTCTGCTCATTATATGAGTTATCCGAAGAAGAGCGACAATATATTCTTTTATAGATTACTTATTGTGATTCTATATAACGAATTTCTTCCTCGCTTAAATGATAAAGAGCATAAACACGTTGATTGATTTCACTCTCTAAAAGTTGAGTATCATTCAAAGCCCTTTTTTCTTCAAGAATTTTATCCACCAGACGAATATATGGAATCTGTGCTTTTTCATCCAGCATTGGGACAGGCAGTTGTTCAACAAACATCGGCTTATATTCAAAATAGCCGCCATTCCTCGTAACCCCTAATTGACGTATATACCAATCGGCTAGTTTTGAATTGAGAACAGCTAAAAGATATTTGTTTCCGGGAACAATCATAGAAGAGGGTGCATTGATAAAATAGCCTTCTTCGGCCCATGTAAATTGTGCCGATAAAGCCAGATTCCCCCATATAATTTTATGCTTAAAAAATTCGTTCCAATAACTGATGCTATCCTGCGTCTCAAACCACTTGTTTTTGGTTTTCTTTCTCGATTTTACAGAAACGCCATCAATGATATGAGTTGCCCCCGTCTGCTCAAGACGTTCCATACCGAAAGAAAGAAGGTATTGTTTTATCGCCGGATACTGGTCAATATCATACTTTCGACTTGGAAACGTAGCAATAATCCATTGATTGGCAAAAGTGAACCCGTACCGCTTCACATCCCTGCCACGAAGAATCGGTCGAATAAGTTCGGCAGATTTCAGGTCGGCAGCAATCAGCTCGTCTTTCTTTTCCGTAGAGATAATAAAGGCATCATTGCAACCTGTCTTTATCCCATAGTTAATTGCAAGATTCCACTCACTAAGTACGACACCACATGATTGGATTTTTTTGCGAATATTTTGCTCAACAGGGGACATGATCGTCCAGCTGTCCTTTCCTGCGAACGAGGAGACCAGGCTATTCTGCTCAATATAAACGCTCCTATTAGTTTTGCAAAGGAGCGCAAGATGAATTATGGGTATATCAGAGTAAGCAGTGACAAGCAGACGGTTGAGAATCAGAGATTTGAGATTCAAAATTTCTGTCAGAGAGAAGGTCTTACTATTGATGGATGGATCGAGGAAACGGTTAGTGGGACAAAAAGTTACGATAAGCGCGAATTGGGGACATTGCTTGCAAACATTGCAAAAGGGGATTTGATCGTTTGTTCGGAACTTTCAAGACTCGGGCGAAATCTTTTTATGATTATGGAAATCCTGAATCAATGTATGGATAAAGAATGCCGCGTATGGACGATTAAGGATTCCTATCGCCTTGGGGATGATATTCAAAGCAAGGTGCTTGCTTTTGCTTTCGGCTTATCTGCGGAAATTGAACGAAACTTAATCAGCCAACGGACGAAAGAAGCTTTAGCACGAAAGAAAGCCGAAGGAGTAATCCTTGGTCGTCCCAGAGGGAGAAAATCGGATCGGGTAAAGCTTTCCGGGAAAGAGGGAATCATAAAAGAGCTCAGGAATCAAGGCGTTTCTATCAGCGAAATCGCAAGAATCTATAAAGTGAATCGTAATACGGTCAGTAGTTTTATTCATACACGAATGAATGTCAGTGAGTAAGAGGAAATGTGATTTGAAAAAAGTTTTTACCAATTCCCGCCAATCGGCGGGTTTTCTTATGGAATAAAGTTAGCGTAAGGGTCATATATATGGAGAGGGAACTGTTGCCTACGCTGTATAATAGCAGACTTTTAGAATGTTTTGGGCGAAAAGGCCTTATATAAGCTTTTCTTATGAAATGGCGGCCATTTTCAAATTGCTTCGCTCCCTGATCGGGTATAGAATGAGCACAGAGTTGAGAAACAGAGAACAGGAGGAACTGTTATGGCTAAGAGTCTGGTTGTATATTTTTCGCGCAAGGGACAGAACTACTGGAACGGGAGCATCAAGGAGCTCGCGAAGGGGAATACGGAGACCGTCGCAGAGATGATCGCTGAGGCGGTGGGCGCTGATCTCCTTGAGGTGGAGCACACGGAGCCGTACACGGAGAACTACGACGCCTGCACGCGGGAGGCACAGCGGGAGGCGCAGGAGAGAAGGCACGCCCCGTGCTGGTGAAGTATCTCGACAGCATCGATGTATATGACATGATTTTCGTCGGCTATCCGAACTGGTGGGGACGATGCCGATGCCCGTATTCGCCTTCCTAGAGCGCTATGACTTCACGGGCAAGCGTGTTGCGCCGTTCTGCACCCACGAGGGCAGCGGACTCGGCAAGAGCGAGAAGGATGTGCGCGTGGCGTGCGCGGGCGCCGAGGTGGTAAAGGACTCGCGGTTAAAGGCTCGCAGGCGGCGGAGTTGGCAGCATCCGTGACGCGCTGGGCGAAGGCGGCGGCAGAGCGGGCATGATCCTTTGCAAAAGGAAATGAGGGAAACAGCTTGATCAAGCAGATGTGATGCTTCCAGGCAGTGGTGCGTCTCGGGAGTTTCACAGAGGCGGGAAAGTTTTTCTGCCAAAAGAACTTTGTATAGAAGTGGCTTACGGATCTAGGCTTTATCGGAACGTAAATAAATCGCGGCAATCAAAACCCCCGAGGAAATCCTCGGGGGTTTTGATTGTATTCTGCTCAGTGACGCAGCCGTGAGAGCCGCTCACCGGCATTCTGCTGCGGCAATGCCGGCTTGTTATTTCTTCTTGTCCAAATCGCCGAGGTCGAGGTTCTGTGAGGAACGCACGAGATCGTTGAAGTCGTCGATGACCTCATTGGCATCCTCTGTGCCTGCGACATAGCTGCGGAACGTGCCGATGAAGCGGTTGAGGTTGGACTTGTAGGAGCCGAGCGCCGGCACATCCGGCACTTTGGCCGCGAGGTCGTTGATCTCTGCGATCTTTGCCTCGGCGGCGGCCTTGTCGACGGCATCACTGTCCATCATATCCGCGAGCTCGCGCGTCTTGATGCTCAGCTCGATGAAGTTGGCGGCGTTCGTGCGGCCCTCCTTGCGCATGTCCTCGAGCTGGGCGAGGCGCACTTCCTTGAACCGTTCCGTGACGACGGCGTCGAACTTGTCATACGCCGGTTCGAACTTGTCATAGAGAGGGAGGAACTGCGCCGTCATCTTCGCAGCCTCCGCGTAGTCGTCCGCCAGGTAGCCCTTGGATGAGTAGTAGCTGTCCATCTTGTCCGCGAGCGGGGCGAGGTCGTTTAGGATCGCGAGCACGGCATCCGCCTCCGCGTCGATGTCCTTGAAGACGCCTGCGGTCTGCGGATTCGCACGCGCCTCTTCGAGATCTTTCTTCAGATCGGAGAAATGCGGGAGCGCGATGCTGGTCTGGCGTTCGCCGGTGCGCAGCTTCTCGAGCGAGGGGGCGATGGCGAAATCGAAGGTGACGATGATGTGATTGTACTTGTTGGTTGCGTCGAGATAGGGGGCGATGGCGTCTACTTTGTCCTCGGTCGTATTGCCCGCGAGGAGCCCGTTGATGCCGGATGCGGCGGATTCTCCCTTGTCATCGCTGCCGAAGCAGCCCGTGAGGAGTGCAGCGGGTGCGAGCAGGAGACCGCCCACCATGAGAACGGAGAGGGCGCGGCACATCGGATTCTGAGACATGAAAATCCTCCTTTGTTTGCAGCAGGCTGAGAGCGCAGGACTGCGCATTTAAACTACATTAGTACTGCTGCTAGTATAGCGCAGCAGCATATTTGTGTCAAACCGGAGAAAAAGCCGCTGCCGTCTGCGTGATTCCGTTGAGAGAGCCCGCAATCTGCGGCACCGATCAGTGTATGGCTCAGGCTGCCTGCTGCATCGAGCCGCGGATGATCTCCGTGATGATCTGCGTCCAGTTGATGCCGCGCGTGTTTCCGTCCCGGCGTGCCTGCTCCGCTTTGCGCTCGGCGCGGCGCAGTCTCATCCAGAGTTCGTCGTCGCTCTTGTCCGAGGCGTCCCATGCGCTCTGCAGCTCGTCTGCGGCCTCCTCGTAGCGTCCTGCGTCGTAGTAGATCTGACCGCGATACTGATGCAGGCGCCAGATGGGATAGAGTTCGTTCGTGTGCGGCGTGCGTTCTGCCGCGGCAAAGTCCGCGAGCGCGAGCTTGTCGCTGCGCAGCTCATAGTAGGCGCGTCCGCGCAGATAGTAGGCGTAGGAGCGCGCGCTGCCCGTGACGCTCGGGTCGTCGATGAGCAGGGAGAGGTCGGCGATGGCATGTTTCTCCTCGCCGCGTTGGATCATCGCTGCCGCATCGTCAAAGATGCGCCCGAGGCTGTAACTCTGCTCGAGCTGTGCGCCGATCTCGGCCTTTTCCGCGCCCTGCGCACGCTCATAGCGGGCGAGGAGCGCATCGTTCTGACGTTTCAGGTCGTCGCGTTCTTTCTGCAGACGTGCGAGCTCCGCTTTGTTCTGTCCGAGCGCCGCGAGATCAACCTTTGACGTATCCACCTCGCAGACGAGGTGCACGCGGTAACGCCACGAGTCACCGATGAGTTCGGGCGTCGTCTGTTCCCGGATGACGCGCAGCACCGTGCCTGCAACCATGCGCACCTCGTCCTTGGTCAGCGTGAGGTTCTGCGTCTCGGTGTATGTCTCAACGTAGACGCCCGCCTGCTCGGTTGCCGAGCGCATCGCCTCCTGTCGTGCGGCGTCACGGGCGATCTTCGGCGAGTCGTTGTCGCCCATGACGTAGATGCCCTCCGCCTCGATGGTCTGCGGCGCGGCAGCGGCATCTGAGGCCGCGGTGAGAAAGAACAGCGCGCACAGCATAGCGGCGCGCAGCATGTGTTGTATCATTCATTTCACTCCCTGATCATTGGGGGCTCTTGCGAGGATCCCCCATAGAGATACATTCGTATTTTATTTCGTATTGTTCCAAAACTTCCTTAAAGATGCGTGAAATAAGGATTAGTCCCTCATAATGTTCGTCGCCCGAAAAGCGCAGAAAAATTTTCTGCCAGGGTTGACAGGACCGCCGCCCTCGGGTATAATTCCACTATCGCCGATGGGGCGGTAGTGCTGATTTAGCTCAGTTGGTAGAGCAGCTCATTCGTAATGAGCAGGTCGTAGGTTCAAGTCCTATAATCAGCTCCATTTGAACAGCGAAGGCTTCCGAGAGATCGGAAGCCTTTTTATCATATGAGAGGGGCTTTGCAATGCAGGGGCGTGTCTATTTATGCGGTCAGCGCGGTTGTGATCTGGTCGACGCTCGCGGCGACGGCAAAGAGCCTCCTGACGACGATTCCGGCGTTCGAGACACTCTTCCTGAGCAGCCTCACCGCACCTCGGGGAAGAGCTGAGCGGCGCTTCTCGCTCTTGTGCTCATCATGGGCGGGATCCTGCTCCAGAATATGCGGCGGAGGTAGGGGGCTTTTTTATGTCGGTGCTGATTTTTACAGAGGCTAGGAGGTCATCTGCGTGATCGGCAATCGTATTGTCGTGCGCGTCATAGACTAACTGGACGAGCCAGATATCGTCTTCATCAGAGATGAAAAGGGCGTCTGCGATGAGGTCCCGTCCATCTTTCTGAAAATATATGCTGAATCGATGTGCCGGATTGCCGCTTTGTATCAGTGATTCGTCGCGGCGCACCTCCCAGACCCTCGCCCCTTTCAGTGCTGTCACACTGTCCCTGAAGCCTGCAATTGTCGTGTTAAATCGCTGTTCGATGGTGGATTCCCGTTCTGCAGGAGATGGCAGGAAATGGGAGCCCATTACAACGAGCGGCAGAGGAGCACCGTTGTTTTGAAAGGAAGAGTTGATAAAAGTAGTGGGGCCTGTGTAGCTGGGATGGTAGGAGAATGGCTGCGTGTATTGCGGAAGATTCATCGCCAGTATAGCGTCGTTGTGGTGAAATTTTGTTTCTTTCACACGGAGCAGAGAACGTAACGCAGCACCATCTTCTGCTGATGTTGCTAATAATATGGAATCCGTATCCTGCTCTATCCGTAATTCTGCTGTATCAATATCGGGCTTCATTTCTGCCGAGACGGTCGGCATGAACAGGAGTACGGCGCAGATGGTCAGTGCATAGATTGTTTTGATGGACATAACAGGCTTCCTTTCGTGTGCCCCGGGCACTACGGCTGAAATGAAGTCGGTTGGTTGGCGCAGATTTTTTGTCTGAACGAGATGGGCAACTGGATACGTGCTTCCCTTTCGGTGATCCATGTATCTGTCTTGCCGCGGATGAGCAGGATCTCAGTGATGATGTTTTGGCCATGATGGAGCGCCCGCACGGTCAGCCGCCGTGCGGGACAGCCGTTCTGATGTTGGCATTCGTCGCGGAGAAATTCTCGCTTCCCTGCGGGGCGGTCAGAATGCCATGGATCGCCCGGCGGCATGAGCGCTGAGACTGCGGCGGTGGAAGCTCCTGTTTACTTCGATGTGCGCGGTGCGCTGAAGATAGAGACCCTCCCGGGCGAAGCGGATGTGAGGATGGTGTCGATGCTCTCACCGAGTTCTTTCTCGCTCGGCGCGGATGTGTAGACGGCCTCGATGTTCCACTCACCGCGGTCCGTGAGGATGATCAGCGTGTCGTAGATCGTCTGCGATGCATCGCCTTCGGTGCGGACTTGCGTCAGACGTCTTGCCAGGCGGCTGTCGATGGTGAGTGTCTCGTCGCGTGTGGTCTGCGTGCCTGTGGGACGCGCATGCTCCTTGGTGTAGCGGGCAACGCTCTTTTTCAGCTGTTTGGGGCTCGTCGGATCATACTGAGCGGTGCCGGTCGGGTTGGCGAAGGGAATGTGCGTGACACGCAGCGTCAGCGCATGGTCCTTATATGTACCTTGAAAACTTTCGCAGGAAAAGATCTGCTGACCGGTCTCCTTCCGCTCCGCTTTGAACGTGCCGGGCGGGAGCACGAGCTCCAGCGCATCGCCACGGTCCGTGAACGTTGACGCGCGCAGCTCAAGCAGGAGCGGATTGACCGCGACCTCTGCGTGTGCCGTTCCGGCAAGCAGAAAGAGCATGAGGATCAGAATGTGTACAAGAAATTTTCGGCTGAACATGGGAACGACCTCCTTTGCATATGCGTACTGCATCCGATAGGAACAGCGCGCGGATGTGGATATTATTTTTCTTCGCTTTTGCTGATCGTTACGGTAGATAGAAGACTGTCTGCGTGGTAGGGGATGATCGGATCACTGGTGTCGTACATCAGCTGGATGCTCCATATGTCGTCTTTGAAGGAAAGAAACAGGGTGTCTGTGATGATTTCCCGTCCGTTTACCAATGATCGTATCGTTAGTCGTCGTGCCGGAGAACCGTTTTGCTGCAGGGATTCATTGCGCTGTAGTTCCTTCTCTTGCAGCTTTGCAGATGTCATGATGCTGTCGAGAAATCCCGCAGCTATTTCGTCCAAGCATTGGTCCGCCGTTTTTGAGGCCGCGTCTGACGCAGGAAAGAAGTGGGTGAGTAACATGGCCAACGCCAGAGGCGTTTTGTAGTAGTTCGCGAATTGATTGTTGATAAAGACGGTGTCGCCGTTGCGAAGATGCTGTTGGACGAACGGTGTATTCGTCGAGGGGATGTCCATCGTTAGGACAGAGCCGCGGTCGTGGAATTCGCCGATTTTGACGGACATAACGGGGATGGTCGGCGCAGGGAGATGACGTACCTCCTCCGGCGTTTCCTCTGCACTGGCGTATGACTGGATTTCCGCATGCACCGGTGCGCAGACAAAAAAACATAGGAACGTAAGACACAGCGGTATCATTTGTCGGAGCATTAACGAATTCCTTTCTCTAACGAAACGCAGCTGAAATGGAGTCGGTTGATCGGCGCAGACGTTTTCGTCCGCATGAGGTGAAAAGAGAGACGCACAACAAGGGCTGTGTGGAGAATTTTCCGTCGAAGCATGGAAAAATGTGTCAAGGGCGGCTGCCTAAATGTATCTGTGATTTTCTTGGCAGGTTCCTATGCGCCGATTTTTATGGAGGATAAGAGAACGGGAACAAGCTCCGCCAGTACAGTGTCCTCTGCATAAAAGGTCAGCTCGGCGATCCATGTATCTGTCTTGCCGCGGATGAGCAGGATCTCGGTGATGATGTTTTGACCTTGATAGTGCGCCTGCACGGTCAGCCGCTGTGCAGGGCAGCCGTTTTGGGATTGGACGTCGTCGCGGAGGATCTTTTTCTCGCTTCCCTGCGGGGAGGTCAGGATGCCTTGGGTCAGCAGCGTCGTTTGTTCGTTCAGACGCTCCTCCATGGATCCGCCCGTTTGCCCTGCGTCTGTATCGGGCGTATGGATCAGCACGGCGGACAGGGCAAGAGGCGTGTCATCGTGTGAGAATCGGTTGCTGGTGAAGAATGTGCCCTCCGTGCGCGAGGTGTCGACGGAAAACGGCACCCCAGAGGTTGGCAGCTGCATTGTGAGAGCGCTGCCGCGGTCGCGGAGTGTTGTCGTGCTGAGCGCGGGGGAAGATGCATCGCTGTTCTCAGCGGCTCTCTTTGTGAACTCGATGGGCTGTATGCCGTCCATGTGAACGCGAGGCACTGTCGCCTCGGCAGAGCTGAGTTTGACAGAGGTCAGTATCGTGTCGATACGCCTTTCCTGCTGTGCGCTCGGGGCGTGGCACAATATACTGATGCGCCAGATCCTCCCCTCGTCGGCAATGAAGAGAAAGTCACGCCGTGCAGCACCCCCGTTATAGGAGAGGCTGATCATCCATGCAGGATGTTTGTCCCGCGTGAGCAAATATTCGCGGATGATGCGGGGGGCGGAATCGGATGCGGGGATGGTGGAAATAAAATTGTGCGCATAGTCGGAGAGCTGATTTATCGTATCGCCGTCCTTGGAAAAGGCGGCATTTTCTTCGCAGGAGATTCCAATGTAGAGGGCATCACGATCCCCTGACGAGAATGTGTTTCCGACAAATCCAAAATCGTTTCCCTCCGGTTTCGTCGAAAAACGTCCCAGCTGGCAGTATTCCAGCGGCGGCAGATCGATGGTGAGGCGTGCGCCGAATCCCTCCAGTGTCGTTGCCTGCAGAGATGCTGCCCACGGGTTGGTCTCTGTCTTTTCCTGTGCCGAGACCGTTGCCGCAGCGAGGAGAAGAGCGCAGACGGTCACTGCGAGAATCTTTCTGATGGACATGGAAACCACCTTGTTTTGTGTCTGATGATGCTGTGTGCGCGCCGTACGCTTGGTGTTCGGATCAGTGTACCTCCGGCAGCGCCGCATGGAGCGTCGCGCCGATCGGTTCGCGGATGACGAGCTCTGCGCGGCGGTCTGCACGCGTCTCGCTCTTGTTGATGAGGACGAGATGTTCGCCGCGGAAGTAGTCGATCAGCCCCGCTGCGGGATAGACAATGAGCGACGTGCCGCCGATGATGAGCGTGTCCGCCGCACGGATCGCCGCGACAGCCCCTTCGATCGTTGCGGTATCGAGACTTTCCTCATAGAGCACGACGTCGGGGCGGACAGTGCCGCCGCAGGAGCAGTAGGGGATGGGTGTGTGCTCCATGATGTAGTCGAGCTCGTAGTGCGCGCCGCAGTCCATGCAGTGCGCGCGGCGGATGGAGCCGTGCAGCTCGTAGACGGTCTTGGAGCCAGCCGCCTGATGGAGCCCGTCGATGTTCTGCGTTACGATCGCTGCGAGATGCCCGCGCCGCTCGAGCTCTGCGAGCGCGGTGTGGCCCAGATTCGGCGCAGCATCGAGATAGACGAAGCGCCGCCGGTAAAAGTCGAAGAACTCCTCCGGATGCGCCATGAGAAAGCTGTGCGACGCCATCTGTTCAGGACTGAACTCCTGATGCAGCGTCTCACTGTATATCCCGCCCGCGCTGCGAAAGTCCGGAATGCCCGACTCGGTTGACATGCCCGCCCCGCCGAAGAAGACCGCGCGGCGGCTTTGGCTGAGGATGGTGCGAAGTTTTTCGATGGAATCCATGATTGTCCTCCTCTCGGAATCCAGTATCCATAGATGGGAGTTATTTTTCTGTATCTTCGCCGACGCTCACAGAGGAGAGGAGGCGAGGAAGGAGATCGACCGTATTCGTATCATCGGCATTGCAGTCAAATTGAACGAGCCATGCTCCCGATGAATCGCCAATCCACAGGATTTCGACAATGGTATCTCTCTCGTGTGTGAATACGCTCATCGTCAGGCGCCGTGCGGGAGAGCCATTCTGTTTCAGTGTCTCGTTGCTGAGGATCTTGACATTGCGCATGAGGGGCGATGTCTGGTAGGAGAGGATGGTGCGGTCAGCGTCGTCTTTGAAAGGTTCGGCTGTCGTCTGTGCCTTGCTTGCAGGAGCAGGCATATGCGTGAGCAGCGCTGTAAGGCGCAGCGGCACATCGCCGTTTAAAAATTTGTCATTGACAAATAGGGTAATGCCGCCCCTGAGCCTATAGATATCAAACGGACCATTAATGAGCGGTACTGACATCGTGAGGGCGGAGTCCTGGTCACGGAATCTCAGGTGTTCTGTCGCCAATGAAAATCTTGAGCGGCTGACCGCATCCTCGGGAACCGGCTGGACTGACGTCGTTTTGGGAAGGGGCTTTTCTGCGTGAACCTGACTGCATGGGGCAAGGAACAGGAGCGGCAGGAGCACGAGGCTCGGCAGGAATAATTTTTTCAGCATGATAGATCCTCCCTTATTCACATTCTACCGAAAGTAGGAGCGAAATGCAATGCGCTCATGCAGCAGAATCAAAAACGGCGCATCTCCACGATGAGACACGCTGTTCCTACGAGCATTATTGCCGCAATCAAAAGTGACAGCCTTTCAAAAAGCGTCACGTGCATCACCTCCCTAAAGGGAGCCCCCCCAACATTCATCAGCCGCTGGGTAATATTATAGTACATACTTTTGCCGCTTGGAAGCACAAAAGAAGAGCAGACAGATTTTGTCTGCTCTTCTTTTATTGCTGCGTATGGTTAGAAGTTATACGTTCCACCGAGGATGAAGTGGCGACTCGGCATGGCGTAGCTGCCGAGTCTTGCGTCACCGATGGATTCGTAGCTTTCATCGGTGAGGTTCATGCCCTTCAGATAGACCTTGAACTCCTTTGTGACGTGATAATTGACGCCGAGATCGAGCGTTAGATAGCGGGCATCAGTGAAGCGTGCTGTGCTGCGTCCCGTCACATAATTCAGATCGAGGTTGGCGTCCCATTTTCCCTGCGTATAAGAAATGCCGAGATTGTAGCCGTTCGGGCGCGTGTTCGAGGAAAGAAAGCTCTTGGCGGGATCGGTAGAGTCGATATGCGCATAGCTGTACGCTGCACGGATGGCCCAGCGATCGTCGGCGCGATAGCGTGTGCTGAGTTCGAGGCCGCGGCGATCCTCGGTCTGGATATTCACGTAGCGGCCGGGATTGCCGGGAATCGGATTCGCCACCCAACGGAGCGCATCCTTTACCTTGCTCCAGTAGAGGCTGCCCGATACGTTCCACTTGCGCGTGATCTGGCTGTCTGCACCGATGGTAAAGGTGTGTGAACGCTCCTGCTTGAGGTCGGGATTCCCGATCCAGAAGGGTGTGTTTGCGTAGCGCATTTTAAGCGTCGGATTGTTGACCGCCTGTCCGAAGGAAATATAGGCGTGTGTTCTGCGGCCGAATTTCTTGTTGAGGCTGATGTGCGAGGTGACATCCGTGCCGAAGTCGTTGTGGTTTTCGAGGCGAGAGCCGAGTTTCAGAGAATATCCGTGACCGAACTGCCAGTCGTCCTCGAGGAAGAGTGCCTTCGTGACGGCGGATACATCCATTGGGACGTAGCCGCTCATCTCATGGATTTTCTCCTGCGACCAGAGGAAGCCGCCGACGAGCATGTTCTTGTCGTTGAGCATCCAGAGCCTTTGCCCCTCGAAGGAGTTGCGGCGCAGGTGATGATCGTACTGGGAGTTAAAGCCGCCTTCCGATTTTGATTCGTTCCGGTAGAAGCGCAGGAAGGTACCCTCGCCCTCCTTCTCCGAGCCGAACATATAGGTCACGCCGTAGCCGGTATCAACGACGTTTTTTCGCCCCTGATAACGGGATGCGCCCGTCCTCGGATCGCTCAGATTGACGCCGTAGCCGTCGTCTCCTTCATGGCGGCTGAACTCGAGCCGCAGGCGGTCGCTGCCGATGATGCGGTCAAAGCCGATGTTGTAGTCCGTGCGGTTGATGTCGCTGTTCCGGAAAGTTCGCTTCTCACCATAGGCGTTTTTATACTGGAAATCATTGCGGCGCTCATGCGCGATGCCGACCTTGATGGTGTTCTTTTCATCGCCGCCGCTGACGTTCACCCCCGCACGCTTTTCGCCCCACGAGCCAAGCTGCATGTTGAAACTGCCGGACGGTTTTCCCGTCGTCGGACGCTTTGTGATGATGTTGATGACGCCCGAGACGGCACGCTCACCGTACAGCGAGGAGTTCGGCCCACGTATGATCTCGATGCGCTCTACGTTGCCGATGGGGATCTGATCCACATCGACCGCATTGGAGTCACCGCTGACGACGAGGTGATCCCAGTTGACCTTCTTGCCGTCGACCATGACAAGGACGCGCGAGTCGCCGTTGATGACGGGATAGGAGGCAAAGCCCTTCTGTATAACGTTGATGTTCGCGCCTTTGAGCACGTCGGAAACGCTCGTATAGTTGCCGCGCTCGATCTGTTCCCCCGAGATCAGCGTGACATCTGCCGGTACGTCACTGATCGTTGTTTCGCTACGGCTTGCCGTGACCACGATCGCCTCGGTCTCATAGGTCTGCGTGCTGACGTCTGCTGCCTCTGCGGCATGTGCGGGATAGCCCATCCCAACGGTGAGCGCCCCTGCAATGAGACCGCTCAATACACTTTTCTTCATCCTTTTTGTCCTTTCTATTCATCCCTGAGGGCATCCAGCCCCGCGGATATATCCTCAAGCGCTGTGATGCAGCGTCCGTTCCCGTTGTTGACATCGGAAAAATTCACGACGATGATGCGGTTCTCCCGCACGGCTTTCATGTTTTGGAGGTTGACGTCCGCACGCAGCTCCGCGCGCGCTTCTTCCGGCGGTATGTCCCGCGGATTCACGCAGATGATAACGTCGGGGGCAAAGCCGAGCACGCGCTCGGGGCCGACCGCACGCATCTGACGCGTGACGACGTTGTCCGCGCCCGCCCTGCGCGCAATGTCGTCGATGATGTAGGCGGGGGCATACATGCTGTAAAGACTGTTTCCATGCGATTGCAGAATCATTGCAGAAAAGCGTTTCCCGCGTACAGCGGTGCGGTCTTCGACGGCAGCAACGCGCGCTTTTAATGCTGCGATATAGTCCGCGGCACGGTCCTCCGCGTCGAAGATGTGTCCCATATCCGCGATGAACGGATAGACCGTCTCCTCGAGTGTCGGCGCTCCCCTGCGCACGGTGGCGGGCACAATGTACGCACCGACACCGTGATCGAAATAGGAGTACACATCGCCGAGTGCCTCGGGGGTGAAGTGGTGCGACCAGCCAATGATGAGATCGGGGGCGAGTGCAACAACCTCCTCGCGGCTCGGCACATAGGGGGCGGCGAGAATCGGCAGTTCCGCATAGGCGTCCGCATACGCAGACGGCTCCTTCCCATAGGGCGCGATCGTGCCGATGATCCGGCGCTCGAGACCGAGATCGATCATGAGCTCCGTCGCGCCCGGATAGGAAACGAGCACGCGCTCAGGCGCATGGGCAAGTGTGAACGTCGCAGGGCGTCCCTCGCTGTCCGATGTCGTGTAGGAAATTCCGCCTGTATGCGGCGCTGCTGCCTGCGTCCCGCGCCCGTCGGTGAGGGACAGCCAGAGGACGAGCGCGGCGAGCGCGAGGAGGGGGAGGAGATGGAGCATATGGGAGATGCGGCGGAGGATTCTGCCGCTCGTCTGCCCGCGCTTCACGACATCTGCTCCGTGCGGTAGTCGACGAGCGGAAGTCCCGCCGCATCGTGGGTAACATTTGCGCGTACGCCATAGATATGTGCGAGCATGTCCTTCGTGATGATCTCCTGCGGTGTGCCGATACGCTCGATGCGCCCCTCCTTCATGACGACGAGGAGGTCGGCGTACATCGCCGCGAGATTGAGATCGTGCAGTGCTGCGATCACGCCGATGCCGAGCCCTTTGACCAGCTCCAGGATATGTAGCTGGTACTTGATGTCGAGATGGTTTGTCGGTTCATCGAGGATGAGCAGCTGCGGCTCCTGCACGAGACAGCGCGCAAGCATGACGCGCTGCTGCTCGCCGCCCGAGAGCTCGTTGAAGCTGCGCTGTGCCGCGCCCGCCATGCCGACGCGCTCGAGCGCGGTGCGTACGAGCGCGAAGTCCGCCGCCGTGTCCTCCTCGAAGCTCTCCTTATACGGCGCGCGTCCCATGAGCACGATCTCCTCGACGCTGAAGTCGAAGTCGACAGCATGGAACTGCCCCATGACGCCGATCTCCTGTGCTGCTGCGCGCAGAGGAATCGCGTCAATCGGCGTGTCGTCCATCGCAACTGCGCCCTCCTGTACGCGGTGGACGCGGTAGAGGTGCTTGAGGAGCGTCGATTTGCCGCAGCCATTCGGCCCGAGGAGCGCAACGAAGTGGTCGGCCGGGAGGTCCGCGGTGATGCCGCGGAGGATTTCCTTTGCGCCGATGCGGAAATGCAGGTTCTCAATGCGGATCTCCTTCATCGCGAACCCCCAAAATTCCCGCCGTTGCCGAAGAGCAGCTTCATGAAGAGGGGCGCGCCGATGAGCGCCGTGATGATGCCGATCGGCAGATCGCCCGCGGGCAGCAGTGTGCGCGCGAGGAGGTCGGCGATGACGAGAAAGATCGCCCCGACGAGGAGCGCCGCCGGCAGCAGACGACGATGTGAGGCGCCCGTAAACGAGCGCACGAGATGCGGGACGACGAGACCGACGAAGCCGATGATGCCGCAGGTCGCGACGAGGACACCCGTCAGCAGGGCGAGGAGTCCCATGTAGAGGCGGCGCTTCGCGCTCGCGTCGATGCCGAGCGTGACGGCGAGCTCCTCTCCGAGCAGCAGCACGTCGAGCGTACGCAGCTGCGAGAGGAAGTAGACGGCGAGCGCGGTGACGATGAGGACGGGCAGGAAGAGGCTGTGCCATTTTGCATCCGCGAGGCTGCCCATCGTCCAGAACGCGGCCGACTGCATGCCCTCCGCATCCGCCGCCATGTAGACGATGAAGTTCGTCACCGCAATGCACAGAGCGCTGATCGCTGCACCCGCGAGTACGAGCTTCACCGTCGAGACGCGGCGATGCATCCCTGCGAGTATGAGTACGGCGAGCGTAGCGAGGATTGCGCCGACGAAGGCGCAGCCCGGCACACCGAACGGGATCGCCGCAGAGCCGATGAGGATCGCGAGCGTTGCGCCGACGGACGCGCCCGAGGCGATGCCGAGGATGAAGGGCTCCGCGAGCGGGTTCTGCACGCTCGCCTGCATGACAACCCCCGCGAGCGCAAGCCCCGCGCCCGCTGTCATCGCAAGCAGGACGCGCGGCACGCGCAGCGACCAGATGATGTCCGTGACGGCAGGATCGGCGGCGGGGACGCTGCCCGTCAGCTTTGCCGTGATGATAGCGAGCGTATCGCCGGCGGGGATAGAGACGCTGCCCGCCGATACGGCAAAGACGGCGGTGAGGAAAAGCAAAGCAGCGAGTGCGGGCGGTGATGTGAGCAGCGATCGAATATGCACGGCGATCTCCTTTCTGTGTTTGTTTTGAGAAGCACTTAAAGACGAATTATATTCACTTTTGCAGAATACGGTATTTCAGAGATGCTGTCAATGAAAATCTTTCGCAAATACTATAATAGATATATTCTTGCAGATTAGAGGCATTCCGGCGCACAAAAAACCGCCTGCACCGCGTGGGTGCAGACGGGAAAGGGAGGCTGGGGCAATGTTGATGTTATGCGTCGAGGTCGATGTCGAGGATGCCCGCTGCGTAGGAAGCCGCCTCATAGCGCTGAATGAGTACATGGATGTGTCCGTTGGCATCCATATAGATGTCCTTGGGCGCGGTCTCGAGCTTTTTGAAGTCCTTGGCCGCGCCGTCTTTCGGCTCGGCGAGGCGCTTGTTCAGTGACTCCAGCGTGTAGCGTGAAGCATGTTCTTTCCGATCCGGCAGCTGCTGCACGTCGGCGAGGGTGAGTGCCTTGCCGTCGGACAGACGGAAGATATAGCCGTGTGCATAGGACATCGGATGCGCCGCTCCCTCCTCGGATATGAGTTGGTTCGTCTTCAGGCTGAGCAGATCGTCGCTGCTCTTTGTGATCTCGTAGCTCATCTTTGCCGTGGGCGGCTTGCCCGCAACGCGTGCGGCGTCGATCTCCTGCATGAATGCCTTCACATCGTCCTCGATCACCGTATTGATGCGCTGCTGTGCCTCAGGCGCATCGGCCTTTACGACGGGATAGGTGAGCGTCGCACCGTCGCCGGTCTCCTGTCCGTCCGTGACAGTCGCCATCGCAAAAGCCGCGCCGGAAAGCATCGTCGTCATCGCCGCGGTAAGCGCCGCAGCGCGCAGAGTTCTCTTCATCATGGTTCCTCCATTTGTTCTTCTGTTGATTGCTGACGAATGATAGTGTAGCAAAAGTAATGGGGAACGGCGTAAGGAGGGGATTATATATTGGTAAAAATCTGCAGGCGCATGATTTCTTGATTTTTGGAAGAGGCGTGTCTATAATGAAAAACAGCTGACATGGGCCGCGCGCGGTTCTTTTTCGATCGGAAGCGCGGATGATGAACTTTCGGGATGATTTTCTGCGGGACGGCGCGGTTCCGGTACCGCCTGCGGAGGGAGGACGATGAAATGAAGACGATCGAAATGCTCATTGGCGGCGCATATGTTTCGGGGGAGAGCACGCTGCCCGTCTGTCACAAGGCGACGGGGGAGCAGATCGCAGCGATTTGTACGGCGGGAGAGGCCGAGGTGCGGGCAGCCGCAGATGCGGCAGAGAGGGCTTTCCGCGAAGTGAAGCTCAGTCCCTATGAACGCTATGAGATCCTCATGCGGGCGGCAAATCTCATGCGCGAGCGCCGCGAGGAGTTTGCGGAGGCGCTTTCTGCCGAGGCGGGAAAACCCATCCGCGACGCGCGCGGCGAGATCGACCGCGCCTATCAGACGCTCATCCTCTCGGCAGAGGAGGCAAAGCGTCTGCGTGGTGAGACGGTGCCGCTTGCGGGAGCGCCGGGCTGCGCAGGCCGCATGGCATTTACGATCCGCCGCCCGCTCGGCATTGTCTGCGCGATCACCCCGTTCAACTTCCCCGTCAATCTCGCGGCGCACAAGATCGGCCCGGCCCTTGCGGCGGGCAATACCGTCATCTACAAGCCCGCCTCGGCAACGCCGCTCACGGCAGCGCTTCTCTGCGATGTGTTTCAGGAGGCAGGGCTTCCTGCGGGGTGCCTGAATCTCATCTACGGCGAGGGCGGCAAGGTCGGGCGTCTCCTCACGGCGGATGAGCGCATCCGCATGTTCTCCTTCACCGGCAGCGTTCCTGTTGGGAAGGCGCTTCATGAGGCGGTGGGATTTCGCCGCATCTCGCTCGAGCTCGGCTCGAACTCCGCGAATATTGTGCACGAGGATGTGGCGGATGTTGCGTGGGCTGCCGAGCACTGCGCGCGCCATGCATTCGTGAATGCGGGGCAGGTCTGCATCTCCTGTCAGCGCGTCTATGCTGCGCGCAGCATTTATGAGGAGTTCTGCGCGGCGGCGGTGGAAGCTGCGCGGAATTTCAAGGGCGGCGACCTCATGGACGTGCACACGCAGATCGGCCCCATGATCTCCGTGCGCGAGGCAGAGCGCATTGAGGCATGGGTCGAGGAGGCAGCGTCCGCAGGTGCGCGCGTCCTCACGGGCGGGCAGCGGACGGGCGCATTCTACGAGCCGACCGTGCTCACCGATGTCACCCCTGCGATGAAGGTTGTCTCCGAGGAGACCTTTGCCCCCGTCGTCAGCATCATCCCCTACGACACGATTGAGGAGGCCGTCGCCGCCGTCAACGACACGCGCTACGGCCTGCAGGCGGGTGTCTTCACGCGCTCGCTCGCCGTTGCGAACTACTGCGCCGAGCATCTCGAGGTCGGCGGTGTCATCATCGGCGACGGTGCGACCTTCCGCATGGACAACATGCCCTACGGCGGGGTCAAGGACAGCGGCATCGGCCGCGAGGGTCCCGCCTACGCCATCCGCGAGCTCACCGAGGAGAAGCTGATCGTGCTGAACGTCGAGGGATGAACCTGTTGTGCAGTCAAAAAGCGGTCACGCATATTGCGTGACCGCTTTTCTCGTATCATGCTATTTTTTGGCGAGGAGCTCCTTGCCCTGCTTGCCCGTCATGTGGGCGATGCTCATCTCAAGCATGCAGAATCGCTCCCAGGTGCGGTCAATCATCTCGTTGTGCTGTGCCTCGGTGTTGTCGGGCGCGTATTTGAGGGCGAGTTTGCGTATCGATGCGCGCTTTTCCGCATCGTCCTCGATGATGCGGATGCTGCCGAAGACGATGACGCTGCGAAATGCGGTCGTATATTTTTCCGGGATGATCTCATCCTGATCGATCACGGCGAAGGACGCATTCGGATTCTGACGGATGGCATCGATCTTGTGCCCCTCAAGTGCGCTGTGAAAGTAGATGTGCGCACCATCATAGACGTAACTGATCGGCACAGCATAGGGAAAGGCCTTGTCCCCCGCGAGCGCAAGCACGCCGGAAGCGCCGCGCAGGAGCACGGCCTCGGCTTCCTCCGGAGAAAGCTGCTGTATCTTGCGGCGCATCGTGTGGAACATCATGTACCTCCGTATCAAAAAAGGAGGATATCCGCATGGATTCCTCCGTATATGGTCAAGGATGGTGGAGACGAAGAGGATTGAACTCTCGACCCCCAGATTGCGAACCTGGTGCTCTCCCAGCTGAGCTACGTCCCCGTGACTGACAAAGGACATTATACCGCTCTGAAATGGAAAAAGCAAGTGATTTTTTCAGACATCACGCCCGCACACACATCTCCCGCACGACATCCGCTGCAATCTGCGGGGCGGTGAGGTGATGCGCGCGTGCGAGATCATGGGGATTGCAGCGGTTGAAGAACTTCTTTGGCAGTCCATAGCAGCGCACGCGCATATCCGGCGCATCCCCGTAGAACGCGGCGACCTTCTGCCCGAATCCGCCGTCGAGGATGCCGTCCTCGAGCGTGAGGATGAGACGGTGCTTTGCGCGCAGTGAGGTGAGCAGCTCCGCATCGAGTCCCGAGAGATAGAGCGGATTGATGACGGTGGCATGGATGCCCTCGCGTCTGAGTTCCTCCGCGGCTGCAGAGGCGAGCGCGGCGAAGTCGCCGACGCCGACGAGGGCGACGTCCGCACCCTCAGTGACGACAACGGACTTGTTGAGCCCGCTGTAATCCGTGCGCACGGGATAGGGACTCTCTGCATAGCCGGAGAACGGCATGCGGATCATGACGGGATGTTCCGTCTGCTCCACTGCCCAGTGCAGGACGGCGATGTGCTCCGCGATGCTCGTCGGCGCGATGTGGACGAGGTTCGGGATGTTCGAGAAGATGGCGATGTCGTAGAAGCCGAGATGCGTCACGTCCGTTGAGCGATAGAGTGACGTGCCTGTCGCGAGAAAGACGGCGGGACTGCGGTTGATCGCGACATCCTGCGCCATCTGATCGTAGGTTCGCTGAAAGAAACTGCTGTACGTGCCGAACACTGGGCGCGCACCGCCGCGCGCGAGCCCCGACGCCATCGCAACGGCGTGCTCCTCGGCAATGCCGACGTCGACGTACTGGCTGCCGAGCGCTGCGCGGTCGGCGGGAGAGAGGTTGATGCCGCCGACAATGCCCGCCGAGAGATAGACGAAGTTCGGATTCTTCCGCGCCGTTTCCAGTACGAAATCCACCGTAGCCGCGGCATAAGGTTCGGGCGCGCCGGGGGTCTTGCTCGCACCGCTTTCCAGGTGAAAGGGCGCATGGCGGTGCCAGCCCTCGGGATCGTTCTCGGCGAACGAGAGGCCCTTTCCTTTCTGCGTATGGATGTGTATGACGACGGGTTTTTGTGTGTCCTTTACTGCGGAGAACACGCGGATCAGCTCCTCCGCGTCGTTGCCGTCGGCGACATAGCGGTAGTCCAGGCCCATCGCGCGGAAGAGGTTGTCCGGCGCAGTGCCGTTTGTCTCGCGCAGCCTCTGGAACGTGCGGTACATGCCGCCGTGGTTCTCGGAGATCGACTGCTCGTTGTCGTTGAACACGATGATGAGGTTCGTCTCCATCTCGCCCGCGACGTTCA